>Ga0208975_1000282_pt1 | contig 26723 bp, 33 predicted proteins | sample GreLakmeER78MSRF_FD_187700 | JGI IMG/M metagenome (GOLD analysis project Ga0208975, IMG submission 187700) | Freshwater lentic microbial communities from great Laurentian Lakes, MI, USA - Great Lakes metaG ER78MSRF (SPAdes) | ecosystem: Environmental > Aquatic > Freshwater > Lake | place: Great... | reverse complement strand
CAGAAAATGGGGAATAACAGGGTTAGGCCTAATAGTGAAAAGGAGGCCCTCAGGGAAAGGAAAAGGGGTAAATGGGGTACAAGTACCCATTAAACAAAAAAAGGCCCCACAGGGGCCATATTTTTGCGGAAACTAAACACTAAATCTTATTTGTATGCATACAACATTGCAAGTCTGCAACTCTTGTGTATCTGCTCATAATTGACTTTGAATCCATTCTTGGAGAATTTCTCCATCACGAAAACAAGTTTGCTTAAAAGGTGCCCGTCAAAGTCTCTACCGTGACCTGCCCACACCGTGTCATTCTGACTCCACTCCAAATGCACTTCAATCGCCCATCTGTCCACCCGCTTCATCACATCATCATCCATATTAATTAAAACGCCCCATTCTGCTCCTTCAATATCCATCTTCACCATATCGACCTTAGGTAGATTTTTCAGATTCATTATTCCTTCAATTGAATATGATGGAGCCACATCAGGATTCGTAGTTGGTATGTCGTCTTGAAACACGCGCCCAAATATTACTTGAGCGTCATACGACTTGACATTTTTAATCAAGCATTTCCAATACTCAGGTTCGCACTCTACGGTGATAACGGTACTCGCGCCCTGAGATAGCGCATAATTGGTAAAAAGGCCTACAAAGCCTCCGCAATCAATAACAATGTCGTGTGGTTGAATTTTGAAATACCTGTCGTATTCGTGGCCGTGATAAATTTCATCATAAAAGGCCTCTACTAACGCACCGTGATTTTCGGGATACACATATTTTTCAAGTTCCATATTTGTAATTTGTTGCGGGGGTAGGAATCGAACCCACTACCTCGTGGTTATGAGCCACAAATGCAACCAATACACTTCCCCGCAATAGAACGCAAATTTAGTAAATATTTACTACATTACGTTGGATATCCATTTGGCCATTGCTGAGTTTTTATCCAATCTTTATAATCCACCAAAGTAATGCAATCATTTGCATTTGGTCCCTCTTCAGGAACTACGGGTGAAGTTTTGTTATTGTCTTTCATCCATTGGCGAATAGGTTCTCTTTGAGCCTTTCCTAAGCAACCGATGATAAAGTAATCCTTGTTCTTAATTAAAGACATCACCAACCCCTCCGTGTGTTTTTTAGAATCGAAATCATCAAAAGAATCAGAAGTAAAAAACCCAAATAAGGAGCATACTTCTCGTAGCCTTTTTTTCTATCAATAAATTTGATTTGTGGTGGTAGGGTAATTGTCTTTGTGTAGCGAATAGTATCAGCCTTTACAATTGTCCTGACGCGAATAACATCGTGGTCACGGTAAACAACAGTTGTCACCCCATCCTTGGTTATAGTCACTGTATCGACTTCTGTCGTGGTAAACGTGTCTGTCATCAAAATACTATCCCGAACAAAAATAGTATCAATCCCGTAGACGCTAATTTGCGCCATCGCGGGATTTTTCTTTATTGCTTGATTCAAGTGCCATTTTGCCGAACATCCTGTTAACGTCAACAGAATGATAAATGCTTTTATCAATTTCATTTTTTGTATAGTCTGTAGTATTCGAAATCAGATTCGCCTCCATTTTTTTGATATTCAAGCCACTCTTCGTACAATGGGCCTTCGTATCTAAAATTATCAGTTTTTGTAGCGGTATCTATTCCTGCTTCAGTCATTTTCACAGCAAAAATTTCAACCTTTTCAGTGAGTTTTTGAACGCTTTTCTTCAATTCGTTTTTTTCTTGAACTTTACTTGCAACCAACTTTTCACCCTTCGCTTTGGCCAAAGATGTTACCTGTGAGGCACTTTTCAAGTTGTTTTCAATTTTCTTTAGCATAGTCTCTAATTCATCAACTTTAGGGGCGTTGATAGCCCCTAATGGTTGAAACACTTCCAAGAAAATAAATAATAATCCAAAAATTACTAATGTCTTTTTCATAATTTTTTCATTGTGTTAATAATTCTTAATTCAGTTATTGCTGCACTAAGCGCAGAATCTGACTTTTTTAATGCACTACCTAATTTGTCAATTTTCACATCCAAATTATCGATTTTTTTGTTTGAAGAGTCTATTTGGTCTTTATAGCCATTTCTCAAATCGTAATAAAGATAGCCTACTGCCGCAAGCATACAAAATGCGACTGCTGCCACAGGGTTTTTTCTAAATTGGTCAAAACTAACAGGCAAGGTGTTAGCACTTACTTTTTTTGCCGCTGTCATAATTTAAACTATTGGGGTATTTGCAATATTTATGTCATTACTGTTTATCAAGGTGTAGGTGAAAATTTTGCCGTGCAACGGTACTGATAGGTCAATAATTTTCATAAATTCATCAAAATTCGCTGATTTCTTAAAGACTTGACATCCCTCACTCCAATTGTTAACCTGTTGGCTATCTGCTCCTGCTTTGTGAATGTTTAATCCTGCGACATCATCATAAATTTTGCTTTCATCATAAGTCCCATCTTTCAAGTTCCAATCTCTGTAAACTTTCAGAGGCTTACATTGCTTCAATGCCTTGTATTTCCCTTGGTGCAATCCAATGGTGAATGAACCTCGATATTGCCCTTCTACGAGACGCGCACTACCATCACCATTGTCTACGGTGCAAGGCCACTCTAAATATTTCCAAACTCCATTCTCTTTGTAAGAAATTGTCATCCAATCATCAAATTGATTGGTCACTCGCTTACCTGTGTCTGAATTCCGAATACCTACGATATTCAAATTGTACTCCCCATTTTCGAAATACGCATATGCTTTATTCTTTAGGGTCTTTTCGATTTTTGATTGGTCAAATTTCATTTTTCGTCGTTTTGATTTTTACTTGACCCAAAATAATATGAAACTATCATAGTCACGATAGATGTAACCCCGCCTGCGATAGTAAAATATATATCTTTTTGGTCTGTTGGAAAATCCCAAAAAATTATGCTGAATAAAATTGCATAACTTAAAGTCAGGATAATTATTGCAATAATTGCTGTTGTGTTCTTTTTTAAATTTTCAAAATTCATCATTATGGTCTTTTGTATGAACGTACAAGATTGTCTAACGACATATCCCCGTGTGCATTGAAGTAAGTTCCTTGTCCATCTGAGCCGATGTAATTATTGTATGCCGACTTCATAGGCTTTTTACAGCCGTTGCCGTTAAAGAAATCATCATTTGCAGTGAAGTTATTTACCCCGCCTTGAAGACCTCCTTGGTCCGCACCAACTACAAAACAAGGTTTAGCGTCAGATTTTGCCCAAGAGTTAAAATTAGAGCCTTGGGTCTGATATGCTTTTCCCACTTCAGCATTGTATTGGTCCTCATTCGGAAACAAACGACCTAACCGCTCAAGATTGGTTTCGCATCGCGTTGCATTCGCGCGTTGACCAAAAGTCTTCTTTTTCTTGAATACATCCCCGATAGCATTCTTAAACTCTTCTCCAAGACCTTTTGGATTATTTTTTTTCAATCCACGAAGCACCAAGTATAATCCTGTAGCGGCTGCGGCTATAAGTATGATTTCTTTTTTATTCATAATACAAATATAGTTAATGGATTAATCAATTTTTTTTCTTTACTTTACGCCCAAATTACGCTGTATGAACAACAAATTAGAACAAATTATCGAGACGTATCCCGACGTGGAATTTCTCAAGGCTGATGGTTTTGACAAGGCTGTTATTGGTGTTGACTTGCAACACTATCGTTTGATTTATGATTATGACTTAGCAATTCAAACATTGGTAGAAGACGATGGTATGACTCTTGAAGACGCTATTGAACACTTCGATTTCAATGTGTTGGGTTCACTTCGTAACGATGATGAATACCCAATATTTATAATGACCGATTTCGATTAACCTTGTAGTGCTTTACGTTGTTCACGTAAAACTTTTTGAACGACTTCGGTGCTGACACTTGCCTTATCGCCTCCATAATACGATGCATTGTATGGACGATACACACCTTTATAATTTGTAAGAGCATAAGGTACTCCTATGCTTGACCAAACTGTTGCAATGTCAAGCGCAGCCTTTTTCAAATTAACATCGGTGTCGTCAATTTTACCATTCAAATACTTCGGCAAAGTGCTTTCAGCATCGATTAGCGCATCAGCAATTTTGGTTTGGTTCTGTTCATTGTAAATTGAATCAAGATTTAACCGCGCTTTTCCATACATTGATTTCAGAGTTGATGGAATGATTTGAAAGTGCCCTGTTGCCCACAATTGCCCTTTACCTGACCTCGACATACTTTGGTATTCAATAACCTTTCCTATGGTCATTTGTGTGAGTAATTTGCTTGAAAAGGGTAACGTGTCTTTTGCATTCACCCGTGAATTCAACTTTGAAGTATAGAAGTTGTAATCATTCCAAGTTTTTGCCTCACCGCGCAAAACTGTATCCCAAAGGAGAGGGTATTTTGAAAACCTCCATTTGCTTTTTGCTTTTCGATTTGATGGAGCCGCTGATACGTTAACAGCAACTACAACCCCAAAGAGGGCCGCCACAATCAAAATGATTTTTTTATCAGTTTCGGTTAATTTCATTTGGTGTCTTTAAATATTTGCGCCCCGATATAATCAGCAAATTTCTTTTGGGCCGATTGGATAAGGTGTAATGAATCAGTGCTCATTTTGTAATCCGCTTCTTCCCAAATTGGAACCACTACAGCGTTTTTGATATTTTTTGCGAGCCCCTCTTTGTATGCATCACTCTTTTCAATGTAGTCACCATACCTCTTCAAATCATAAATGACCTTGCTTGACCTGTATCCTGAAATTACATAGATATTGTCAATGCCTGCATTACGCCCTGCATCCACCATTTTCTGTACATTCTGAGTTGCTTTTTGATTTTGTACCAAACTGAAATTATCATTTGCCCCTGCATAGATAAATAAGATTTCCGCACCCTTTGCTGTTTTGAGGTAGTCTTGAAGAATCGGTAGCAATTGGTCAGTTCGGTATCCACCCTTACTTAAATTTTGCTGAATGGTGAATCCATATTTTTTGGCGAGTGCGTCTTGCCATCCCCATCCAAAACCCGCTGTATGTGAGTCACCAACAAAAATTGCCTTCTTGCCAAGGGGATTAAATTTTTTAGGGCTTTTACCCAAAGCATAAAGAACCCCTACCGAAAAGGCAGAAATCACAATCAGGGTAAAACGGTTCACCTTCATTTACTTACAAATATAACACTTACAAAGAAAACTATTCATTGACCAAATTGTGAAACCAAATGGTCGGGATTCTATTCATATTTGCAACGAAAAGGGGCGGCCAAATTGAGCAATGACCACCCCTAAATCACAATGGATAACACGCAAAAATACATAATATGAAACATACCGCATTTAAAATCACACTTGGAAACGAAGAATTTTTTGAAGTAATGTCAAATCCTTGGACCGAGACAATAAGCAACCCTAAGGATATGTCCGTGAGTTTACTGTTTTCTAAAGACAGGCCCGTCGTATTTCAAGACAGTAGAAACCCCGCAAAACGATTGGTCATAATGCTTGTAGATGTAGATATTGACGAACAAGGTACATTAGAGTATAAACCCGCGTAATTACAGGGCCTAAGACTATAGTGTAAAAATTTATTTGCTTGCAAATTCAACATCATATACCTTCGCATCCCTTCACTAATGGCTAACAAGAAAAAAAAAGTAACTCAGGAAACTCGACGAAAAATTTCGAGGGCCTCCCGTCTCTATCAAAAGGTCAGAAAGACTGTTTCCAAAGAACTTGAAAAACAGGAAAAACCTTTAAAAGGCAAAGAACTTACGGCCTTCATTAAAGAAAAAATTTACCCTGAATACAAAGGCTTGAGCAGCCGAGAGGTCAAAATTGCTGATATCCGTGAATCAGTAGACCGCGCTTTGACAGGGTCGGGTGTAATCAATGTCGGAGATTTCGTCAATCCATTAAGTATTCCAATCACTTTATTAAGTGGTGTTTTTTGGTTTGACCTTGACAATTTTATTGATGTTGACTTGACTGCAGAAACAGGAGGTAAAAATCTACGGTTTGAAGTTAACGCGGGTGAATACGGTAGCACGGGAATTATAGAACTGAGCGAATACACCTATGAGGGTAGTGGCTTAAACGAAATCGTTGAAAGTGTTCGTGACTACATTCAGGGCGAAATGCCTGAAAATGAAAGTGAGCCTTATTGGGAGGGAGAGGTTAGAGTACGTCCAAATATGCAAGACGATGGCAGACCTGATTCTTATTTCATTCAGTTTACCATTTATGTCGGTGGACAGCAAATCATACCTTCGGAAACTTTTGAAGAGGCGCAACCGATGGTCCTTTCGGAAGAAACATTGGAGGAGCGTAGGTCGCGACGGAGGGAAATCGTAAAACGTCGAAAAGAACTTGCCAAGCAAAAAAGGGAAAAGGCTCGTAAAAAAGACATTCGTGGCCGAGAAAGACCCACAGTAAAAGTTGCACCTAAAGAGGAACCAATCAAAAAAGAACCTCAGAAAAAAGCCGAGCCCAAATTCGATAAGCGTCGTGCAGAAAACATTCAAAAGGCCCTTGACCGTCAAGAGCGTTTATTGGCTGATTCAAAAGGACTGTATGATGCAAAGATTCTGACGAAGAAACAATACTTAGCAGAACGGGCTTCGATTATTGCACAAACCACAGCCGCAATTGACAAATTCAAACGTGGTGGAACAATTTGATAAATTATTTTTGGAAATAATTTTTGTTTGCTTAATTTCGTGATTCACAATGGCAAAAAAGAGCGAAACATTTGGAATTATTGAAAGTCGTTTTCAACCAAGTGCAAATCCCAAATCCGTTTTCAACCGTTTGGTTAAGATGGGTGAGAACTTTGTTTACAGGGAAACGAAATTTATGACTCAAATTGTCTACCAAGGTGTAGAAACGATTTATAAGAGTCGTGATACAAAAAGTTTTCCTGCAAACAAATTGTTCATTTTCAAATTGGTCAAAAATGATGCAATGAGGTTTTTACAGCAAAACCCAAATTGGAAAGTGCCCGATAAATATCCCGTGAATCAAACCAATTATGATTATGATGCATCGTATGGAGTAATCACGGGCACGGATATCAATAGTGCCTATTGGGTTATTGCCCACAAACTTGGGATAATCAGTGACAACACTTACAAAAAGGCTCAGGGGAACGATTGGAAAGTTATTCGCTTGGCCGCCCTTGCAGTATTGGGTAGAAGTGTTGCTTATCACGAATTTCAAAATGGTATCAAACAAAAGAACCCAATTGTAATTCCAAGCGAAGACCCAAGAGTTAATTTGCTTTACCGTGGTATTCGGTACAAGTGTTTTGAAATGATGTCAGCGATTGCCGAAATCCTCGAGAATGATTTTGAGGCTTACCGAACCGATTGCATTTATTATCGCGACACCGTCGAGAACCGTCGTAAAGTTTACGAATACTTGGATGCCGAGCAGTTTTCCTACAAACAGTTAGAATATTAAAAAATATGAATTTACAACTTACACCTATGCGCTTCGAAAAAGTCTTGGACGACGAAACGATGTTGGATTATATGACAAATCAAGGATACAATGTCCTTGAGCGAAATCGAAAAATATTTGATAACCAAAATTTTAAAGAAGTGTGCCTCAATGGATACTACTTTACTTATCACAACTATCTTGAGAATGGTCAGGAGTTTGCGACTCTACAGCCTTATCTGATGGAAACTTACCCGCCAAGTAAACGGACTTTTTGTTTTGGCTGTATGGATACCTCTAAACAGCAAGCATTTATGTTCTTTAAAGGCAAAAAAATGGCTTCAGACCGTCCAACAGCAATTGTCGTTTATAACGAATTGAAGAAGTATTTGGAGCCCGAAAAGGCTTTTTTGCCCTTTTCAATAAAATTTTAATCCATTCACAAAAATTATTTTGCAAAATAAGTTTTCGTTTGTAATATTGAATTGTCAAAAATGAAAACAATGGGAAACTCTCTAAAAAAATGCCCGATTTGCCGTGTGCTATTTGTGGGCTATGGAAACAATGCGTTTCCATTAAACGTATTAGGTAAGTGTTGCGATTCTTGTAATATGGAATTTGTTCTACCTGCAAGGATTGCAATATTGATGAACGCTACTAAAAAGGACAATGGATAAAATTATGAAATGCATAAAAATTGACGTAGTAAGCAGGACTGTTTACGAAGTCGAAATCGAAGGTGGTCTACAATCTATGTATGATGCGATGGGCCTTGAATGCGAAATGATTGAAAAAGGTTTTTACTTACCAATCGTTTCCGCTGTTGAATCAAAATCTCATATGGACACTTGCTTTGTAGACGAAGAAAGTCTTATCAAGGGCGATGGCTACGTTAAAGGAGCATTTTCTTTTCAAGCCGCCAAAGGAAATGTTTATGGTCCTTTTTTCAACAATGGTTTGATTGTTGGCTGTGACAGCGAGGGCGAGTCTCAATCTCACAGACAGATTTTTGAAACAATCAAAAATGCCATTCAATTTTACGAAATCCAAAATACTGATATATGAAACAGCATTTTAAAATAAATGGCAAACGCGGTGATGTAAAACACAACGTAAAGGTGTTGTTAGAACAAGACCCAAGTCTCCGTGACAACTTGCTCCGAACAACTTGTAATTATTGGTATCATATAGATGCACCTAAAAATAAGATTGACTTTGAATTACTGAGCGCAAAACAGTTTTTCAGCCTTTATTCCAAGGGCACTTTTGAACACCAAGCGTCAATAGCACGTCAATGGCAAAAGGTCCAAGAAGAAAACCCGCATTTGCGCGGTGACGAATGGGTATCACGTCAAAAACATAAAAGGACTGTTAAAAAAGATTTAGGATACGGTCAAAAATAAAAGGGGAGTCAGTTGGCAAAACTCCCCTTTTGCACACGACTTACCATTGCAGTAAATCACTTCGAAATTAATGAAAATCTACAAGTATTACTTTCTTGATATCGATAAGCCTATAAGCGTCGAAGCAAAGAGTAAGCATACTGCAAGGAAAGTGCTTGAACAGGTTTGCAATGACCCTAATTTCAAAGAAAAAGGGTACATCCTTACCAATTTGTTACGGGAGACTTCTGAGACCCTTGTGGCTGATGTAAGCGTGAAAGAAACAAAGACAGGTCAAGTGATGTGGGATGGACGGGGTTGGTCAAAAAAAACAACTAACAACTAATATATGAAAACAAAAAAACTACAATTTCGAATTCGCGAATTTTCGCAAGGCGGGTATGCAATTGACAGAAAATTTTTTAATCTCTTTTGGTTTCCGCTTCAAAGGCAACCTGATTATGGTTTTGATTCTTTGAAAGAAGCAAGGTTTTGGCTTGATAGTTATGTTAAATTGCTTGAAATGGAATTCGTTGAAGAAAACAAGCCACGGTATCAGGAAATCAAAAACTACGAATTAAATTTTAACACCCGTAATTTTTTATGGCTACAAAAGTAATTTCAGGCTTTCCTGCGATTGGAAAAACTTATGCAGCGCGCAATTCTAATTTTATGTGTGTTGACCTTGATTCAAGTCAATGGAATTGGCTTACGGACCCTAATGGAGATTTTCTTATGACTCATAGTGGCTCAAGAATGCCAAATCCTGATTTTCCTCAAAACTATATTGACCACATTAAATTTCAAATGAAACACGATTTTCTTGACTTTGTATTTGTCAGTAGTCACGAAAATGTTCGTCAGTGTTTACAAGAAAACTTTATTGATTTTTCTATAGTAGTACCCGCTCTGAACTGCAAAAAAGAATATTATAAGCGGATGGAACGTCGTGGGTCTCCGATGAGCCTAATACAACTTGTAATGGATAATTGGAACGATTGGTTAATTGAAAGACAACTTGAGTCTAATTGTTATGTATTAAATCAGGGACAAACCCTCAATGACATTTTGCATTTATGGAAAACAGTGTAGAGGATTATTTCACTAAAGCATTGTCACTGACAGACGAGAGCAAATATTTTGTATGCCGACGTTTCGATATACTGCTGAGAAAAAAAGAAGGCAAATTTTATGCTGCAATAAATTGGAGCAATCTTGTCTTAATCCAAATGGCCGTGAGTGAATCATTTTTTAAAACCTTTTTTTTAAAACATACACCAAATGAAAATTAGTCAATCTTTTATGAAGTCTTTTGCCGAATATCGGGTGAAAGAAGAATGTGGCTTAGTTGTGAAAGCAAAATACCTCGATGGTATTCAATCTGTGCCGACCAAAGCAATGAAACTTGGTCAATATTTTGAATATATGGCCACAGGAGGTCTTCCCGCTTATGGTGACGGAACACCACCCGAACCCGATACGGTTTACAAAGGGACAGCAAAAGAAAGGTTGTCAGAAGATTATGAACGCGCCAATCAAAGTGCCATTTTTTGTAGAGCCCTTTTAAAAGCAATGAACATTAAAATGCTGAGTTTTGGCAAAAAGTTGGTGAGCACAAAATTGAATATGTCTTGCACCACCGATATTATTGCAAAATGGAATGGTAAAAAGTGTATCATTGACCTTAAATACTCAGGTTTAGTGGATGACAAATGGAATGAATTGGGTTGGCACGAAGACTTCCTTGAACAGAAGGAAAAAATATTAACCCAAGCCGTTCACTACAAAATTATTGCTAAAGAAAAATTCAAGACAGATGATGTGCCTTTTTACTTTTTTGTATTCAATACCAAGGACCCAATGGATGTCCGAATTTTTGAAGTTTTGGTAGACCCAAGCAAAGAAATGGAACACTTGGAGGGAGTCAAAAATGTTTCTCAAGCACTAAAAAGAGAAATGAAATCTCCAAACGGTTGGAAAGCATATCCCGAACTCAAAAGGTGTAACAAGTGCCACCTAAATGAAACTTGCGAACAAAGAGCCCTTTTACCTAAAATCAAACAAGTATTCTACTAAAATGCCCTATTCAAATAACAAATTCAAACACAATGTTCGAGAGCACATTCTCTTAGAACTACAGAACACCTCTAATCCCCGCGTCCTTGACGTTGGAGCGGGCTCAGGAACCTATGCGGACCTTTTAAAAATTCCAATGGACGCAGTGGAAATTTGGGACCCCTACATTCCTCAATTTAACCTTGCAGCAAAATACAATACCATTTATCAGCAAAGTATTATGACCGTTAACATTTTGATGTATGATTACATCATTTTAGGCGACATACTTGAGCATCTCACACCATCTGATGCAACTTTGTTGATGGGTACAATAGAAACCTACAATATTAAATGCTTGGTGGCTGTTCCATATTTGGAGCACAGGGGCGAATATGAGGGAAACATTTATGAGACTCACCATCAACCTGATTTAACACCTGAAGTTATGGCCAATAGGTATCCTAATTTGAAGTTATTGTATGGAGATGACGAATATGGCTATTACATCAATTACGAGCCTCACGTGGCCCCTAATTTGATAATTTCATCAGGCAGACGTTTTGACTATTTCCTGCGCACACTGAAATCTCTTCAGAAACACAATCCAAACTACAGGACTATGTTCAATGAGGTTTGGGTTTTGGATGACCGAAGTACTTCTGAGGAGCGATATAAAATGGAATTGTATTTGGATGCCTTGTTCGGTAAAAAAGCGCACGTAGTAACTTTTAACAGTGATGGTCAATTTGATTATGTAGATAAGTTCAATATGATTAAACACCTAATGGGACCAAGCGAATTTGTATTTTTGCTTGAAGACGATTGGGAATCAGTGAAACCCCTCGATTTAGGCAAACACATCAATTATTTGAAAAAGCATTCCGCATTTGACCAAATTATGTTCTCTCAGGTATTTGAAATTCAATCCGACGAAATCAAGTCAGAAACTTCTTTGAATGAATATTATTGGAAAAACCCTTTCCCAAAAAATTACAGGCACTTTTATGAAATGCAAAATGGATTTTTAAAATGGCAAGAGGTAAAAATGAACAATTATGGTAACAACCCTTCAATTTTTCGCAGACGCGTTTTTGAGAACAAAATATTTCACAAAGACCACGGATGGGAATTGAAATTTGCCGATGAATATCCAAACAGACAACAAATTTTAACCAAAGAAAATTTATTCATTCACATAGGTCAGAAATCACTTGTTGACATCAATCCAAAACCATAATGTACGAAACCTTTATTCCTTTTCCCGAAGCAAAAGATGCTATTGAAATTGTAAATGAGTTGCTTCCAAATCACACCAAAGACGAATCTGTAATTCTGATTGAACAGAGAATAGCAACTTTTAATAGGTTGCTTGACATACACGGCTACACGCCCTCAGATTTGAAAAAAGTCAGGATGATGAAAGAAGCCCTAACCCTAATTAAATCAAAATAAAAAACCAATGGATAACGCCCTTTTAACAAAATTTAGTATTCAACTCGACACTTTTGAACAAAAGGTATTGGTCGATTTGTTGAAAAATCATTCCATATCGCCCGCTCAGTTCAAACAAGTTGTTTTAACTGAAGTCAGGAGAAATGAAGAAATGCTGTTTGCATTCCAAAAAAATCCTCGCAACCTGTTTGCGGCAATCATTCATTGTGCAGAATTGGGTTTGAGCCCCAATCCATCAGTCGGAGAGTTTTTCTTTTTGCCCTACAAGGGCCAAATTAAGCCTATTTTAGGCTACAAAGGTGTAATCACACTCTTGATGCGAAATAATGGCGTAAAATCAATTTGGTGTGAGTCTGTGCACGAGGCGGATGACTTCGATTATGAACTTGGACTTGACCCAATTCTACGTCACAAACCCAAAGACGATTTGAGAACATCGATTTCTTTAACTCACATTTACGCGATGGTCAAAACGCGCGATGAAGAAAAGGTCTTCAAGGTGATGTCTAAGAAAGAATTGGAAACGATTGTGGAGAATCTTCAAAATAGAAACGAACTGTATTTCAATGACGCAAAAGACAGTCAATTTTGGATGCTAAAGAAAATCGTGTTGAAACAGTTGTCTAAACTACTGCCAAAAGACTCCTTGGGTTCAAGGGCTTTAAGTTTTGACGACCAAGTTGAAGGAGGTGCAGTTTTGACCCTTGATGATGAAGAAAGAGTCATCATTATAAACGACAAAAAGCCCACAAAAAAGGGCCTTTATGCAAAACTTGCTTATACAGATGATTGACACTAAATTCGTGTCGTTGTTGCAAAATATTAAAGTATTTTGAATTCGACGATTTTAAAGATTCTATTGAGAAGTGACTGTTCCTTCAGACTGTAAACCACCTTTCGGGGTGGTTTTTAGTTTATTGTAAGTGTACCAAACTCGTAGTAATCATTGAAAGTGTACAGAAGAAATATGGTTGAACTCACTCTAAGCGTATTGAACAACCCTAAACTTGAAAGATTTAAATTTATCAAAAATGCCTGTGAACTTCCGTTTGTAGGCCCCTGTTGTACACTGAAAGTCGATGCTCCAACCCTTTTGAATTGTAAAGTCCATATGCTTGATGTCGCCCAATTGTAGTTACCGATATCATACAAATATTCTGTTTGAGCATTGATATTATATTGGTTTGGGTCCTGAAGACCACCTAAAAGAGAAATATACGCGGGATAGGGCGTATGGTTTTCAATATTTAATATCATTTTTTTGGCGGGCATCAGAAATCTATTTCGTAATCTTCGTAAAAATCTATCATTCCAAAATTACTTTCTCCCCTTGTCAATAAATCTTCATTACTTAATTCGTGAATATCGAAGCGATAAAACAAGGTTGTATTTCCAAGAATTCTTGGGATGAAAGCGTTGTTTGAATCAAACCTGTAATCAAGAAATTCGGTATCTATAGACAATGCCGATGTACCCTGATATGGGTCAATTGTATTATTCATATAGTAAACATTCCTGTCACCCTGTTTACTAAATTTCAGCAAGTATATGGGTTCAAGAAGTTGCTCTAAGACCGATGAAAATTGATAAAAACTTTTGAAATCATAATAGTAACCCGTACCCACACTTGCGTTCACCGTTTCATAACTAATATCAGACGCGCTTGTAACTCTGATTGCGTCATTTGGATATGTCGTTATGATTGGATTGAACGTGGCCATTATTTTGCTACTAATACATCTTTACCGTCTAAGGTTCGCGCTACATAACTGCCACTCTTTGTTTTATACACCTTCATTGAATATTCGTCCGCAAAAATTGCGTTCAATTTCTGTAGTGCTGTTGATGATTCTTTTGCATCAACTGCATTTAAGTAAGCATCCAAAATGGTTCGAGCATTTTGCTTTTGACTCAGTTCGTCTTTAGTCGCCTTCATAGGCTTGCTAAGACTATTTTTCTTTGGTTTCAACAGCACATATAAAGTAATTGTCGCAACTGCAATGATGACCGCGTTTTTTACTTCTTTTGAAAACTCCATTACTTTTTGTTTTTTAATGCAATAATTGCCGCAATCAAGCCAATTAAGCCGATTGCAGAGCCAATAATTATATTCGTCGTGCTTCTTTTTTGCGCTTTATCCGCAGCATCCTGCAGTAAAATCAATTTGGTTTGAGCATCCTTTTCTTTTGCTAATTGCTTTTGAAGAGCCTCGGCCTCCGCAGCGTTTAATTTAGCAAGGTTTTTTTCGAGTTTTCGTTTTGAGACAACATCTAAACCACCTACAGCCGTACTACCTGCCGTTGTGATTAATGCTGCCGCTATTGCTACAGGTATTGGCATAATTTTTTAATTGTTAACTACTTTATTATTTCGATACGGCTCCACCATTTCTCTGATGTACTTTATTTCCGTTTCAATTCTCGCGTTACTCAATTTCACTTCTTCTATGTCGTGACGTTGAGTTTTCATATCCGCAAATAATTGAGCACAGAAAAATGCGCATATTCCAAGAAGTATGCGATTTACCCATTTTTCAATCATTGCGCTTTGTTGCTGTTGAGTTGTCATTTCCCCTTGTATTGCGAAGTTACACAAAAATCTTTGTAGCGTTGGATTACTGTATTTAATGCCGATTTCACATCATTTTGCGATGTGTCAATTTCATTTTCCAATTTTTCGAACTGAGCGTTTTCAAATTCTTTTTTATTCGTGGGCCTTTGAGACTCATCGTGTGTCAAAGGTATCCATAAAATTCCCCTGTTTTCTTCAAAAACTTCTCTTTGGTCCTTATATGCAAAAGAAATACTAATCAAAACAACGTCATTTAAACTTTCCTCATAACGCGATATTTCCATCGCTTTTTGTACCAATGCTCTTTCTGTTTGCTCAGAGAATCCTTTTAGACCATAAACAAACCGAAGTTTGTCTGCATCTAAGTAATGACATCTGAGAGGCAAATTCTGTTTTACCCAACCATAAAACTCACGGCAAAGAGTTGTCTTGCCTGAGTTTCTTTTCCCATAAAAAACAACTATCATTTGATATTTATTAGGGTAAACTCACCCGTGTCCAAATCAATGCTTCCAACACCGTATTTCTTAGTAATATGCTCATAAAAGACTTTGTTTTTTTCCTCTAATTCTGTGAATTCTTGGATTGCATATTTACGCTTGGATTTTAACGATTCAATTTGTCTTGTGAAAGTCGCGATTTGAGAATTCAAGTCATTTTGAATTTGAGAAATGATTCGTGATTCATTTAATTCTTCTTCTGATAATAATATTTTTTCCATAGTTACATTTTTATTCACTTCAAATTTACTTAACCTATTGAAATATCAAAGTAAGTGCCAATGTACCCTGATGAATTTGATGCTACTAATTCACTACCGTATGTACTAAATGAAAAGGTTGTAATTCCCATTGCATTGATAGTTCCACCACTGACTTTGCCTGTATTATTTATATCTATATTACACGTTGTACCTGCAAACATAGGACTCGATGGCTGAAACTGAACTTCCCAATATGCTACTGCCAAAATAGGTTCAGTCGTGTTACTAAATATTTGACTTGCACTACCACCTGCGGCTATTAAGGACTGAAACAAACTATATTGATAAACACCTGTAGAATCATATAATCTACAAAAAACAGTTATATCGTTCAAATCAGGTGGGTCAGGAGGGGGGGGTGCTACTAAATTGTTGACTACATCTACATAGTTAGCATACGTTGAATTATCCATATAGTAAACTTTGCTCGCAAATTGATTAAAGTTATTATTGGTGTTACTTGCCGAAAGTCCATAAATTCTGTCTGCGCCACTCGCATTTCCATAAATACCCCAAGCATTATATGCCAAGGGACCACCGAAAGCGTTACTTTCAAAATATGACAATTTGAATAAGTCACTAACCGCCAAGTCGCTCGGGGGGCCACCTACGTTGGCCTCCCCGTAAATTGCGCTCATACTTATATTTGATGTTGGTACTGCCATTACTGTTGCTTCTTTAATTGTTCAACTTTGTCATCCAACTCCTTGATTGCTTCAATCACCAAGGCGATAATTTTTTCGTAACGTACACCCTTGAATCCGTTGGCTTTCACCTTCACGATTTCGGGCAACACTGATTCGATTTCCTGCGCGATTACTCCGACATCACTTCCTTTGAATCCGTGAGCCTCGAAGCCTTCCTCGCGCCAATCGAATGAGTATCCACCGATTGTCTTGATTTTCTCGAGAGCGTTTTCAATTCGCTTCACGTTTTCTTTGAATCGTTTGTCTGATGTAGAGAACGCTACGATGTCGTTTGAAGCATCAATTCGTCCTGTGGTTGCGGATGGTGACAAAGCACCTACCGCTAACGATTTGGCTGCCTTAAATCCAACCGTATTCAATACTTCGAATGTCGTTCCATCGTCGGACGCGTTTGCGTTTCCTATCGTGGTCGATGCAGTGAATTTAACGATTCTGTTTGTCGTACCGCTCACCGCTACGCTCGTACCGCTCGTACCTGATGAACCTGCAGCACCTGCCGCCCCATTCGCGCCTGATGTACCTGATGAACCGTTTGCTCCATTCGCGCCTGACGTACCTGATGAACCATTTGCTCCATTTGCACCCGATGTTCCACTTGAACCACGTGTACCCGAAGTTCCCGAGGAACCTGCCGCTCCATTTGCGCCCGAAGTTCCCGAAGAACCTGCCGCTCCATTTGCTCCCGAAGTTCCTGACGAACCATTTGCTCCGTTTGCGCCTGAAGTTCCTGACGAACCGTTTGCTCCGTTTGCGCCCGAAGTTCCTGATGAACCTCGTGTACCCGACGTTCCTGAAGAACCTGCCGCTCCGTTTGCGCCTGAAGTTCCTGATGAACCGCTTGTTCCGCTTGAGCCCGCAGCACCGTTTGCACCTGAAGTCCCTGATGAACCTGCCGCACCCGTGTTTCCACTCGAACCGCTCGTTCCGCTTGAACCTGCCGCACCTGTGTTACCACTTGAGCCGCTTGAGCCTGAAGTTCCCGAAGAACCTGCCGCTCCTGTGTTTCCACTCGAACCGCTCGTTCCGCTTGAACCTGCCGCACCTGTGTTACCACTTGAGCCGCTTGAGCCTGAAGTTCCCGAAGAACCTGCCGCACCTGTGTTTCCACTCGAACCGCTCGTTCCACTTGAACCCGCAGCACCTGTGTTTCCACTCGAACCGCTTGAGCCCGATGTACCCGTAGAACCACTTGAACCTGTCGAACCTGCGCTGCCTGAAGACCCGCTCGTTCCACTTGAACCCGCTGCGCCCGTGTTTCCACTCGAACCGCTTGAGCCCGATGTACCCGTAGAACCACTTGAACCTGTCGAACCTGCGCTGCCTGAAGACCCGCTCGTTCCACTTGAACCCGCTGCGCCCGTGTTTCCACTCGAACCGCTTGAGCCCGATGTACCTGTAGAACCACTTGAACCTGTCGAACCTGCACTTCCTGAAGACCCGCTCGTTCCGCTTGACCCCGCTGCTCCTGTGTTTCCACTCGAACCGCTTGAGCCTGATGTACCCGTAGAACCACTCGAACCTGTAGACCCACTTGAACCTGATGAACCTCTTGTGCCCGATGTTCCTGAAGAACCCGCAGTTCCTGAAGACCCGCTCGAACCCGTTGAACCTGCGCTACCTGAAGACCCACTCGTTCCGCTTGACCCCGCTGCCCCCGTGTTTCCACTCGAACCGCTTGAGCCCGATGTACCCGTAGAACCGCTTGAACCCGTAGAACCTGCACTTCCTGATGAGCCCGCTGTTCCGCTTGACCCTGTAGAGCCACTCGAACCTGCGCTTCCTGATGAGCCCGCTGTTCCGCTTGAGCCTGATGAGCCCGTAGAACCTGCGCTTCCTGATGAGCCCGAAGTACCCGAAGAACCGTTTGCCCCTGAAGTACCTGCGCTTCCTGAACTTCCACTTGATGCCGATGTTCCTGATGAACCCGCTGTTCCCGAAGAACCTGATGAGCCTGTAGAACCCGCACTTCCTGAAGAACCTGATGTTCCACTTGACCCTGTCGACCCACTTGAACCTGCGCTTCCTGAAGAACCTGACGTTCCTGAAGAACCGTTTGCACCTGATGTGCCTGCGCTTCCGCTTGAGCCTGAGGTTCCTGTGGAGCCTGAGGAACCCGTAGAACCGCTTGAGCCTGAAGAACCCCTCGTTCCTGATGTTCCACTTGAGCCTGCAGTTCCTGACGAACCTGATGAGCCCGTAGAACCTGCACTTCCTGATGAGCCCGAAGTTCCGCTTGAACCATTTGCACCCGATGTACCCGCGCTTCCGCTTGAACCTGCGCTTCCTGATGAGCCCGAAGTTCCACTCGAACCCGCAGTTCCTGAAGAACCCGAAGAACCCGTAGAACCTGCACTACCTGAAGAACCTGCAGTTCCTGAAGAACCCGTAGACCCACTTGAACCTGCGCTTCCTGAAGAACCTGCCGTTCCTGAAGAACCGTTTGCACCTGATGTGCCTGCACTTCCGCTTGAGCCACTTGAGCCCGAAGTACCCGTAGACCCACTTGAGCCTGTAGAACCGCTTGAACCTGCACTTCCGCTTGTTCCGCTTGAACCACTTGTTCCTGAAGAGCCTGAAGAGCCTGTAGAACCCGCACTTCCTGAAGAACCGCTTGTTCCGCTCGAACCGTTTGCACCTGACGTACCCGCGCTTCCGCTCGAACCGCTTGAGCCTGATGTACCCGTTGAACCACTTGAGCCTGTCGAACCCGATGAACCCGATGAACCCCGAGTTCCTGAAGTACCGCTTGACCCCGCTGTTCCCGAAGTTCCCGAAGACCCCGCAGAACCACTTGTTCCACTTGAACCGCTTGAGCCATTTGCACCCGATGTGCCTGAAGACCCGCTTGAACCCGCAGTTCCGCTTGAGCCCGTAGACCCGCTTGAGCCTGTAGAACCTGAAGAACCTGCAGTACCGCTTGAACCTGCAGTTCCTGACGAACCCGATGAGCCCGTAGAACCACTTGAACCTGCAGACCCGCTTGTTCCACTTGAACCGCTTGAGCCATTTGCACCTGATGTACCCGAAGACCCGCTTGAGCCTGATGTACCGCTTGAGCCCGTAGAGCCGCTTGAGCCTGCACTACCCGCAGAACCCGATGTGCCTGATGAACCTGCTGTTCCTGAAGAGCCTGAAGACCCTGTAGAACCCGCGCTTCCTGAAGAACCGCTCGTTCCGCTTGAGCCGCTCGAGCCATTTGCGCCTGATGTGCCTGCACTTCCTGAACTACCACTTGATGCCGATGTACCTGATGAACCTGCTGTTCCTGAAGAGCCTGAAGACCCTGTAGAACCCGCACTTCCTGAAGAACCTGCTGTTCCTGATGAACCCGTAGACCCACTTGAACCCGTGCTTCCTGAAGAACCACTTGTTCCTGAAGAGCCGCTTGAACCATTCGCTCCTGATGTGCCTGAAGACCCGCTCGAGCCCGATGTGCCACTTGAACCGCTTGAGCCTGACGTACCCGTAGACCCACTTGAACCTGTAGAGCCTGATGACCCTGACGAACCTCGCGTTCCTGAAGTACCACTTGAACCTGCTGTTCCTGAAGTACCACTTGAACCTGCAGAACCACTTGAGCCATTTGCACCCGATGTGCCTGAAGAGCCGCTTGAGCCCGCAGTACCGCTTGAGCCTGTAGAGCCACTTGAGCCCGCACTACCCGAAGAACCTGCCGTACCTGACGACCCTGCTGTGCCTGAAGACCCTGAAGAACCCGTAGAACCCGCACTTCCTGAAGAACCTGCTGTTCCGCTTGAGCCACTTGAGCCGTTGGCACCCGATGTACCCGACGAGCCACTTGAGCCTGAAGTTCCCGAAGAGCCCGTTGACCCGCTTGAACCTGCGCTACCACTTGTTCCGCTTGAACCTGCGCTTCCGCTCGTTCCTGATGAGCCCGCTGAACCCGAAGTTCCTGATGAGCCTGCGCTTCCGCTCGTTCCTGAAGAACCACTTGAGCCATTTGCCCCTGATGTTCCGCTTGAGCCACTTGACCCCGATGTTCCCGTAGACCCACTTGAGCCTGTAGAACCGCTTGAGCCCGTGCTACCACTCGTTCCTGATGAACCACTTGTTCCCGAAGAACCTGTAGAACCTGAAGAACCCGCGCTTCCTGAAGAACCTGCTGTTCCACTTGAGCCACTTGAGCCATTTGCCCCTGAAGTTCCTGAACTACCTGAGGTACCCGCACTTCCTGAACTTCCGCTTGATGCCGAGGTTCCTGACGAACCCGAAGTACCACTTGAGCCCGTAGAGCCGCTTGAACCTGTGCTTCCACTTGTTCCGCTTGAACCGCTCGTTCCTGTAGAACCTGATGAACCTGAAGAACCACGTGTTCCCGAAGTACCACTTGAACCTGCTGTGCCTGATGTGCCTGAAGAACCTGCGCTACCACTCGTTCCGCTTGAACCTGCCGAGCCTGATGTTCCTGAAGAACCTGCACTACCACTCGTTCCGCTTGAACCTGTTGACCCGCTTGAACCTGTGCTACCACTTGTTCCACTTGAACCCGAGGTTCCTGAACTTCCCGTAGAACCGCTTGAACCTGCGCTTCCGCTTGAGCCACTTGTACCACTTGAACCGTTTGCACCTGATGTGCCTGAAGAGCCTGCAGAACCTGATGTGCCTGAAGAACCTGCGCTACCGCTTGTTCCACTTGAGCCTGTAGAGCCTGAAGAACCTGCGCTTCCTGATGTACCGCTTGAGCCTGATGTTCCTGAAGAACCCGTAGAACCCGATGAACCCGCACTACCTGAAGAACCCGATGTTCCTGATGAGCCATTTGCACCTGATGTGCCTGACGAGCCTGCAGAACCCGATGTGCCTGAAGAACCTGCGCTACCGCTTGTTCCTGAAGAACCTGTAGAACCACTTGAACCTGCGCTTCCTGATGTACCGCTTGAGCCTGATGTGCCTGAAGAACCTGTTGAACCGCTTGAACCCGCACTTCCTGAAGAGCCCGAAGTACCTGACGAACCATTCGCTCCTGAAGTTCCGCTTGAGCCCGATGTACCCGCGCTTCCTGAACTTCCGCTTGATGCAGATGTTCCCGAAGAGCCTGATGTTCCGCTTGAACCTGTAGAGCCTGATGAACCCGTGCTACCACTTGTTCCTGATGAACCCGAAGTCCCTGAAGAACCTGTAGAGCCTGATGAACCTGAAGAACCACGTGTTCCTGATGTTCCACTTGAACCCGCTGTGCCTGAAGTTCCCGAAGAGCCTGCAGAGCCTGATGTTCCTGATGAACCCGCAGAACCACTTGTTCCACTTGAACCTGCACTACCACTTGTTCCTGATGAACCACTTGAACCATTTGCTCCCGAAGTTCCGCTTGAACCGCTTGAACCCGATGTACCCGTAGACCCACTTGAGCCCGTAGAGCCGCTTGAACCTGTTGAACCACTTGTTCCGCTCGAACCCGAAGTTCCTGATGAGCCTGATGACCCTGTTGAACCTGCGCTTCCTGAAGAACCACTTGTTCCACTTGAGCCACTTGAACCATTTGCTCCTGAAGTACCCGAACTACCTGATGTGCCTGCGCTTCCTGAACTTCCGCTTGATGCCGATGTTCCTGAAGAGCCGCTTGTACCGCTTGAACCCGTTGAACCCGAAGAACCCGCGCTTCCGCTTGTTCCGCTTGAACCTGATGTTCCTGAAGAACCTGTAGAGCCTGAAGAACCCGAACTACCACTTGTTCCGCTTGAACCGCTTGAGCCATTTGCACCTGAAGTTCCCGAAGAACCTGCAGAGCCTGCAGTTCCTGATGAACCTGCAGAACCCGAAGTTGCTGAAGAACCTGATGTGCCTGAAGAGCCCGTAGAGCCGCTTGAACCCGCGCTTCCTGATGTTCCGCTTGAGCCTGATGTCCCTGAAGAACCTGTGGAACCTGACGAACCCGCACTACCGCTTGTACCACTTGAACCGTTTGCTCCTGAAGTTCCTGATGAACCGCTTGAGCCTGAAGTCCCTGTAGAACCTGATGAGCCTGTAGAACCTGATGAACCTGTCGAACCACTTGAACCCGTGCTACCACTTGTTCCTGATGAACCCGAAGTACCACTTGAACCTGTAGAACCACTTGAGCCCGCACTGCCTGCAGAACCTGAAGTACCGCTTGAGCCGTTGGCCCCTGATGTTCCTGAACTTCCTGATGTACCTGCGCTTCCTGAACTTCCACTTGATGCCGATGTTCCTGAAGAACCTGCGCTACCGCTTGTTCCGCTTGAGCCTGTAGACCCCGAAGAACCCGTGCTACCGCTTGTTCCTGAAGAACCCGATGTTCCTGATGAACCTGTGCTTCCTGAAGAACCTGCGCTTCCGCTTGTTCCGCTTGAACCATTTGCGCCTGAAGTACCTGATGAGCCCGCACTTCCTGAAGAACCTGCAGAACCCGAAGTGCCACTTGAACCTGCAGAGCCTGATGTTCCGCTTGAACCCGTAGAACCGCTTGAGCCTGCACTTCCGCTTGTTCCGCTTGAACCTGAGGTGCCTGATGAACCTGTAGAACCCGAAGAACCTGCGCTACCGCTTGTTCCGCTCGAACCATTTGCTCCCGAAGTACCTGATGAACCCGCACTTCCTGAAGTCCCTGACGAACCTGCAGAGCCCGAAGTTGCTGATGAGCCTGATGTCCCTGAAGAACCCGTAGAGCCTGAAGAACCTGTGCTACCACTTGTACCGCTTGAACCTGATGTTCCTGATGAGCCTGTAGAGCCACTTGACCCCGCACTACCCGAAGAACCCGAAGTTCCGCTTGAACCGTTTGCACCCGAGGTGCCTGAAGAACCACTCGTTCCTGATGAACCCGTAGAACCGCTTGAGCCTGTACTTCCTGAAGTACCACTTGAACCCGCTGTGCCCGAAGTTCCTGAAGAACCCGAAGTACCACTTGAGCCTGTAGAACCCGAAGTACCACTTGAGCCTGTAGAACCTGCAGAACCTGAAGTACCACTTGAGCCGTTTGCGCCCGAAGTTCCCGAAGAACCTGAAGAGCCTGCCGTTCCCGAAGAACCCGCAGAGCCTGATGTTGCTGAAGAACCCGAAGTTCCTGACGAACCCGTAGAACCACTTGAACCTGTGCTTCCTGATGTTCCGCTTGACCCTGATGTTCCTGAAGAGCCTGTTGAACCACTTGAGCCCGCACTACCTGCAGAGCCCGAAGTTCCTGAAGAGCCATTTGCTCCCGAGGTTCCTGAAGAACCTGCGGAACCCGATGTACCCGAAGAACCACTTGATGCGGATGTTCCGCTTGAGCCTGATGTGCCTGAAGAGCCCGTAGAACCCGAAGAACCTGTGCTACCGCTCGTTCCACTTGAACCCGAGGTTCCTGAACTTCCTGTAGAACCCGAAGAGCCCGCGCTTCCTGAAGAGCCCGATGTGCCACTTGAGCCGTTTGCTCCTGATGTTCCTGAAGAGCCTGCAGAACCTGATGTGCCTGAAGAACCCGCGCTACCACTCGTTCCTGAAGAACCCGTAGAGCCGCTTGAACCCGCACTTCCGCTTGTTCCGCTTGAACCTGACGTTCCTGAAGAACCCGTAGAGCCCGATGAGCCTGCGCTTCCTGAAGAACCTGAAGTTCCTGATGAACCATTTGCCCCTGATGTTCCTGCACTTCCTGAAGTACCTGCGCTTCCTGAACTTCCGCTCGATGCCGAAGTTCCTGATGAACCTGACGTTCCTGATGAACCTGTTGACCCACTTGACCCTGTGCTTCCGCTTGTTCCGCTTGAGCCGCTCGTTCCTGATGAACCTGTTGACCCGCTTGAACCCGCACTTCCGCTCGTTCCGCTTGAACCATTCGCTCCCGATGTTCCTGAAGAACCACTTGAACCTGAGGTTCCTGCAGAACCCGAAGTTCCTGATGAACCCGTAGAACCGCTTGAACCCGTGCTTCCGCTTGTTCCTGAAGAACCCGATGTTCCGCTTGAACCCGTTGAACCACTTGAGCCTGCGCTTCCTGATGAACCCGATGTACCTGATGAGCCATTTGCACCTGAGGTTCCTGATGAACCTGCAGAACCTGCAGTTCCTGACGAACCTGCAGAACCGCTTGTACCACTTGAACCATTTGCACCCGAAGTGCCGCTTGAACCCGTAGAACCCGAAGTACCACTTGAACCCGTAGAACCACTTGAACCCGTGCTACCGCTCGTACCGCTTGAGCCTGACGTTCCGCTTGAACCTGTTGAACCGCTTGAACCCGCAGAACCCGACGTTGCTGACGTACCTGACGTTCCTGATGAACCTGTTGAACCACTTGAACCCGTGCTTCCACTTGTACCGCTTGAGCCTGCAGAACCCGAAGTTCCTGAAGAACCTACAGAACCTGAGGTTCCTGATGAACCTGCAGAACCCGATGTTCCCGATGAACCCGTAGAACCCGATGTACCGCTTGAACCTGCAGAACCCGAAGTTGCTGATGTACCTGAGGTTCCGCTTGAGCCTGTTGAACCGCTTGAACCTGTGCTTCCGCTTGTTCCTGAAGAACCTGAGGTTCCGCTTGAGCCTGTTGAACCACTCGTACCTGCACTTCCTGATGAACCTGAAGTACCTGAAGAGCCATTCGCTCCCGAGGTTCCTGATGAACCCGTAGAGCCTGAAGTTGCTGACGAACCCGAAGTACCACTTGAGCCTGTAGAACCACTTGAGCCTGTGCTACCACTCGTTCCGCTTGAACCTGAGGTTCCTGAAGAACCTGTTGAACCCGCACTTCCGCTTGAGCCTGACGTTCCTGAAGAACCGTTTTCACCTGAAGTTCCTGCACTTCCTGAAGTACCTGCAGTTCCTGAAGTTCCGCTTGATGCCGATGTTCCTGAAGAACCTGAAGTTCCTGAGGACCCTGTTGAACCGCTTGAGCCTGTACTTCCGCTCGTTCCACTTGAGCCGCTCGTTCCTGATGAACCCGTTGAACCGCTTGAACCCGCACTTCCGCTCGTTCCGCTTGAACCATTTGCGCCCGAAGTTCCTGATGAACCACTTGAACCTGAAGTTCCTGTAGAACCTGATGTTCCTGTAGACCCCGAAGAACCTGTAGAACCTGATGTTCCTGAAGAACCCGTAGAACCACTTGAGCCCGTGCTACCGCTCGTACCGCTTGAGCCCGATGTACCACTTGAACCTGTTGAACCGCTTGAACCCGCGCTTCCTGATGTTCCGCTTGAGCCTGATGTGCCTGATGAACCTGTAGAACCCGAAGAACCCGCGCTTCCGCTTGTTCCCGATGAACCATTTGCCCCTGAAGTTCCTGATGAACCTGCAGAACCCGCAGTTCCCGAAGAGCCTGCAGAGCCCGAAGTTGCTGATGAACCTGATGTGCCTGAAGAACCTGTAGAACCCGAAGAACCTGTGCTACCGCTTGTACCGCTTGAGCCCGATGTTCCTGAAGAACCCGTTGAACCACTTGAGCCTGCACTTCCTGCAGAACCCGAAGTTCCTGTAGAACCGCTTGTACCACTTGAACCCGTGCTACCGCTCGTACCGCTTGAGCCCGAAGTACCACTTGAACCTGTTGAACCGCTTGAACCCGTGCTTCCACTTGTTCCTGAAGAACCCGATGTTCCCGTGCTACCACTTGTTCCTGTTGAACCCGACGTTCCTGCGCTTCCGCTTGACCCGCTTGAGCCCGTTGAGCCCGATGTCCCCGTGCTTCCGCTTGAACCCGATGAACCTGAAGTACCACTTGAACCGCCTGTTCCTGAAGTTCCACTTGAACCACTATCGCCTGAAGAACCTGACGAACCGCCTGTTCCTGAAGTACCGCTTGAACCGCCTGTTCCTGAAGTTCCACTTGAACCACTATCGCCTGACGAACCTGACGAACCTCCTGTTCCTGAAGTACCGCTTGAACCGCCTGTTCCTGCGCTTCCGCTTGACCCGCTTGAGCCCGTTGAGCCCGATGTCCCCGTGCTTCCGCTTGAACCGCTTGAACCTGTAGAACCTGAAGTACCTGCGCTACCGCTTTCTCCTGAAGTACCTGCGCTACCTGAACTTCCACTTGATGCCGATGTTCCCGATGAACCCGTAGAGCCTGACGTTCCTGATGAACCTGTAGAGCCTGAGGTTCCTGCACTTCCGCTTGAACCTGTTGAACCTGACGTTCCTGCGCTTCCGCTTGACCCGCTTGAGCCCGTTGAGCCCGATGTCCCCGTGCTTCCGCTTGAACCCGATGAACCTGAAGTACCACTTGAACCGCCTGTTCCTGAAGTACCACTTGAACCACTATCGCCTGAAGAACCTGACGAACCGCCTGTTCCTGAAGTTCCACTTGAACCACTATCGCCTGAAGAACCTGACGAACCTCCTGTTCCTGAAGTACCGCTTGAACCTCCTGTTCCTGAAGTACCGCTTGAACC
>Ga0208975_1000280_pt1 | contig 26883 bp, 27 predicted proteins | sample GreLakmeER78MSRF_FD_187700 | JGI IMG/M metagenome (GOLD analysis project Ga0208975, IMG submission 187700) | Freshwater lentic microbial communities from great Laurentian Lakes, MI, USA - Great Lakes metaG ER78MSRF (SPAdes) | ecosystem: Environmental > Aquatic > Freshwater > Lake | place: Great... | reverse complement strand
CAGTGCGGGATGCGATTCTTTCCAAGGCTGTGTCAATGACATCAACTACATCTTGAGCGCCTTCTCCAGTAATTGGATCGTTTGCTGCGTCTACCCACTCAGATCTGTCGGTGCTAAGAATATCAACAATGTCTTGCAGTGCTTGGTCTGACACGTCTCCGCCGGACTTGAGGTCTTCCCAAGCAGACTTGAGGTCTTCATTAACCGATTCAAATGCTGGATCAACGTCCTCTAGGTTAAGTCCTGAAAGATCAGATGTGTAGCTAGTCTCTTCTGGGGCCGGAGTTGGTTCTTCTGGTGCAGTGAAGTTTGCTCCTTCCTTCCATTCCCCTGCTACGACATCGTAGTAGACGTCATCCTCACCTGCGGCTATGTCAGCTGCAGTTGCTTCATCTGGCGTAGCCACACCGACGGATAGAATAGTGTTTCCGTACTCGCTTGTCCAAATGATCAAAGACGCGCCATCAGTTTCGTTCAGGTAAGCAAGAACAGCATTGTCAAAGTACTCGTTGACTTCGTCTGCAGTTAAACCATCTTCTGGAACTGGGAGTCTTGTCTCCTTAAGCTCAGCAACAAATCCCGTGCTAATGGGTTCCCCGTTGTCTCCAACAATGTTAGTTGATGCTTCTGCCCTAACAGTCTCAGAAAGAGGTACATCTCTGGCTTCGGCAGCTGCATCAGGACCAACTATCTCTGCTGCCTTTTCGTCAATGTTGTACTTTGACTTAATTCGTGCAGCTGCGCTTCGTGCTTGGGTAGCAAGTATTGACTTAGTAGGAGGAAGTGCTTCGGCAAGCATAGTAAAAATATTAATGACGGCTTCGTCTTTTTGCTGGTTTGTTGCATCTGGATTGTTAAAGACTTCTTGCATATTGCTGTAAGCGTCTAAGAGATTATTTCTGCTTCTTCGCACATAGTCAAAAGCTTTAGCTCGGGAAGCTGTGTCCATAATGCTGTCAACCCACTTAGCGTTCCAATCGCCAAGATTGTTCATAACGGTGTTTATGCCATTAACATAACCCCTAAGTCCATCTGGGACGTTAGAGGCTGGAGTGTAATCAGCAGGAGTAACAGAAGGTTCTGGCGCGGGGGCAGGTGTGGGTTCCGGAGCGGGTGCTTCAGCTGCTCTAGTTCCCTTGAATATTCCGCCGCTTTCAATGTTGCGGTCAATGAAGTCGTTAATTGCGTTAGACATTGCTTCTGGCAGACCAGGGGTCCTAGCAAGACTCCTTGCTGCGTCGTTAAACACGTCTTCTTTGCCAGTCTGGATAGACTCGTCAAGATTTCTAAGCCTGTCCAGCGCAGTTTGGGTTACGTTCGGGGTGATTATTCCATTTTCAGCAAGATCAAAAATATCTGACTCAAGCTTCATCACAAACTTTTCTGCCACGTTCGTGTCAATGTTTTTGGTTTTAGCTGGCTCTGGCTTCTTGGCTGGAGCTTCTGGAGAAGGTGTAGGTGCAGTAGCAGGAGTTGAGGCGGAGGTTTCTGTTAATGGACCGTTTTCTTTAACCTTTTCGGCCATAGAAATTTCTCTAAAGTCAGCTCCAACACGGTTGACCTTATCAATTATTGTTTGGTCGCCCTTGCTTATCTTGTCAATTAAGTCTTTCATTTCTGGTGTGTTTGAAATTTCTTCGCGCGTCATACCAGCAGCATCAATACCGAGTAGTTCGGAAATGCTGTCTCTGGCTGCCTTATCACGCGCAGCGTAAACCTCTGCCTGGATCGGCTCTCCAAGAAGCGAATCCGCTCGGCGTTCCTCTGGAGTTCGTCCATCTTTTTTGGCTTTGGGAGGAGCACTTCCCATTGGTCCCATGTCAACGAAGTCGCCAGCTTCCGTGTCACGACGGTATTCTGATGCTTTTTTATCTGGGGTAACCACAAAGATAGAGTCTTTGTCTTCTGGGTTGGCAACAACTATTGATCCATCAGGCACATCTTTGTAAACACTGGAAGGAATAGCACTCTCTGGTGCGTCCTTTGGAGGAGTTGGAGTGATGATTCTTGGAGCTTCTGGTTCTGGTAGTTGACCATCCGCGAACTGTCCTTCAAACGCCGCACCAAGAATGGACCCATCTTGCAAAAGAGTAGCTGTGTAATCGTCAGCTGGTCCAGTAGCAATACCGCGTCTAGCTTGGTCAATCAGTTCTGCTTTTGCGCGTGCTAATTCTGGAGCTATATAAGTCCATTGCTCATCTTCAGCAAGAGCTGCTTGAATTTCAGCTTTATCTCCACCACGTTCAATTGCATCTGCGGCATTAGTCAAGTCGTAGGACCGTGCAAGTTTTGCAGCTTCTTCTCTTGTTACAGCCAGAACACCAGTACCGGCGACGTTGTCCACGTCACCTCGGTTGTAGTCCCACCCATTAGCACCGGACACAAGCTCAAAGTTAGATGAAACTTTACGAGCTTTTTGAACGCTTCCACTTTCAAAACGAACGGTTATTGTGTTACTTACTTCTTCTAAGGACTCAACACGACCCCTAAATCCACTTGACAAGTCACGAACCCAGTCACCAACACCAATAAGACGACCGTTAGCATCTTTTTTCTTCCGGTCCAGTACTGATACACCACCACGAGAGGTTTCAGACAGTCGACCTGCACCTTGTCCAGTAAATCTTCTTCCCCCAGATTCAGATATAAGATCAATAATAGCCTTTTGTGACTCTGAGTAGTCAACGCCTTCTTCAGGTACTCCAGCCATAATTGATGCCTGAGACGCACCTTCAGGCGTTGTCACACGAAGGTTTGACGTGTTAAATATTCTGTAGTCCTTATATTCTGGACTACCAGCTTCAATTTGCTCCGGAGTTGAAAAATCACGAACCTCTATAAAGTCCTGGCCCTTACTTTTACCAAACGCTACAACTACACCAGTAAACGCTGGACGCTTGCTATTTTTAGTTCCAGCCTCTACTACAACAAAATCTCCAGTTGATACTGGGTTTCCATCTGTGTCAAGACTTCTGCGCGCCGCAACAACTTCAGTACCACGGGTAGATATTGGGGCTAGTTGAGTAACACCACTTAGCTCAGGAGTAGTGGCTAATCCACCTCCGGCTACGTACTTCAGTGCGTACTCTTCGGGGGTTAGCGTCGTCTTACCAGCTTGTGCATCAATACGCGCCTGAGTTTTAACAGCTTCAAGAATAGGGTTAGGAATTTCGTTTCCGCTTACATCTTTGAACTGCGGTCCAGTACCACTAGAGCTAGACTCAATAAGAGCCTTAAGCTCGGCTGGTATTGTCTCATCACCTGCACCGGCGTCAACCTGAGCTTTCCCTACTCGGGTAAATCTACCTTTAGTTCTTTCCCCACCTTCAACAAGTCTTTGGACTGTCATCAGTGTATTAATTTTATCGTCAATCATGGTTCCGTAAGCGTCGTCTTGTCCAGGAGTTCTTCTATCTCCTGGGGACCGGCCTTCCCCACGGATTCCATCAAGCGTGTTTAACAGCTGGTCAATAGACTCACTGAAATCAGTCGTAGCTTTAACGTATCTTTCATTTGAGGATGGGACGCTGCCATTCATATCTCTAGTCTCGTCAAAGTACTTTTCAAAAGCAGCCGCAAAAATAGATGCTGCCTGACGAACTCTAGAATCTACGTCCGGTCTATTTTTTGAGTTTGTCTGAAGATCATCAATAAGTTTATCTATCTTTTTGGTGTCATTACGGCTGATCTTGACTGCGCCTCTTCTGTCTCCGCCTTCAATTCGTGCCTTAGCTGGCAGAACTTCAAAGTTTTCCTTAGGAAGGACAACCATGTCTCCAGGGACAAACCCTTTGTTCTTTGCATCTGGAGAAAGAACTTTCATAATTTTTGCATAGACAGAACTAGTCTCAGGATCAACAAACTCAATCTCTGCAGTCATATCGTCCCCGCTGCCACCCCTGGCAAGCGAAACTTTAATTCTACTAAGCGTGTGGATGAACTGACCAAAGCGGTCACGTGGGTGCAACCATGGCTTCCACCAACGACCGAGGGAGTCAAGGACTGCTCCAGCACCGGCAGCTGTAATTGCCTTTACGGGAGAATTCTGGTCTCCGTAAGAGTTGTCGGTCATGCCGTTACCTCTGCCTCACTGATAAAAGTGTTTACCTTTGCTTGGGCGTACACATCTCTACTGAACGGTGGACGTTGTTCAACAGGGAGCATTGCATATTCTCTCACACCATCCAGGTAAACACGACGAAGTGCATCTTGATCTGTGCCACAAAGCTCTGACTTTGCCGAGAGTACGCGCTCGTGCTCGGGAGATTCAACCTCAGAACCAGAAGCAGCAACAGGAGTCTTGCGCCACTCGGTAGGAATCATGCTTGAGCAGTTGAGTAAGCGCGCACGCCGCGTTACCATTCGTCTAGCGGCTAAAATCTGATCAGTAATGATCTCTGCTTGGTCAAGCAGTTCTACAGCCTTTTTGACACCTGTTGCGGTATCTAACGACAGCATTAAGACTCCTGAGTCGGTTGCTCTGAAACGGGTTCTTCTGGCGCTTGACTTGGCGGTGTCACTGGTGGAGCGGTTTCAGATGGCTTTCCACCGAGAGCTTGAATGATCTCTGGGGGTAGAGCCGTCTCAGGTGAGGCTGCGGCTGTGGCTTCTTGAACGGCTTGGGTTTGGTCTGGTGCAAGGGTTTGGAGGACCTTGTCAAGGTACTCGGGGAGAACTTGTCCCTTGTTGAACGCAATTCTGCGGGCGAGTTCCTCGTTGTCGGGAGCATCGCTCTCGTTGAACCCGTTGTAGTGGAGCCACGCATCGTTGGAGATCATCAGGTTGTCGTAAGCGTAGCGCGAAGCTTCGGCCAAGTCGGGAGAGGCAACAACGCTGGACGGGTCAAACCAGATCTGAATACGAAGTGCTTGCTCGCGTGTGAATCCCTCAGCCTCAAGCACTGGACGAAGATACGCGGTGGTCAACGTTGAACAGATGAGCTGAGCAAGGGGCTCTACGTGAGATTGGTAGAGGCTTTCCTTAATCTGGATAGCGTTTGAATACTTAACAGATGCAAGTCCAGTAACAATATCCTTAGGAAGGTCAATTCCTTGGAGGATGCGCTCAAGAACACGGTCAGCACGCTCACGCAGATCGGCGTCAAATGAACGCTGGAATGAGATGTACTTGATCTGGTCTCCGGCATCTGATGGTCCGCGCACGAGCAGGGGGACAACAGCAGATGCGCTGGTCTCGTCAGCAATGGGAGTAGTCATGGACTGCATCAGCTCAGTCTCAAACGACTCAAACTCATCGTCAATGTCTTGATCGTCAACCACTGAGTCCGCGTAGGTCTGCTGGGTAGCAGTAGTCAGCGTGTCGGGAATGAACAGCAGGCCAGAGTTAAGGCGCGAACGGGCCGTCGCACGGAATGTGCTGTTCAAGAGTTGAAGCTCAGAGCACAGGTCAAGGACTCCACGCATTGAGCAGGACGGCATAGATGCGTACTGGGGGTGTGGGCGCCAGACACGGGCGACGTAAAATCCGTCAGCCTCTGAGAGCAAAGTCTTTTGCAGTTTGCGCGGGTCAGAGACTAAGTAAGTTGCACCACCAGTGACTTGTACTTCGGCGACTGAGCGAACGTCCCAAGAAACGGGAGTACCACTGCCAATGCGCCGTGGTGAGCGGACTAGGTAAGCCTCACCAGCGATGCTTAAGTTGAGTGCAAGTGAGCGGATAAGGTCTTGTTGGCTACCACCAGCTGGGTTAAGCCTAGACAGGGCTGCTTGGGCTGCGCGCTCAAGTCGTGGGGTGAGGTCGTCAACAGTGTTTGCTGGACGAGGACCCTCGTCTCCTTCAGAGACAACTGCAGGAATAAGTCGTACGCGCGATGTGACATCGGCGAGAAGGTTCATGCCGTAGGCGATTTCGCCAATTTCGTCGTAGTAAGCCCAAGCTTCGGTCTGCCAGCGTTCTGATTCGCGGCGTCGGGCTAGAGAAAGTTCTTGGCTCTTGCGATCATCTAGGTTTTCTTTAGAAGCTGAGGCAACCAGTGAGCGTTGACGCGCGGGTGGCTCTTGCTCATTGCCACGGCGAGTGAAGACACCCATAGATCAGCCCTTTCAGTCGCTTCATGGATGGCGATGACTTTTGACATAGGGGTGTTAAAGATTTACGTACAGTATATCGTATCAGGTATCTTGCCTAAAATCCCTGATTAAAGAAGGAATAGCTGCTGCTGCTAGAAAAACTACAAACCATGAGCCGTACTGGACAAGTGAGTAGACGGCTAGCATGGCTGCAGCAATCCATACGGACATACAGTAAGTGCAAGTGAGCAGGTAAGCCAGCAGGTCTTTCCACCCTGACCCGAACAGTTTGCTGAGTACCCATTCACGCTGTGGTTCAAAAATAGTGTCCTCAACAATTAGACGAGTGGCCCTATACGTTGCTAGTCCGACGACTAGAACTGTCTCAATCATTGCTGTCCTCACGCATCAGTGCTGAAACCTTACGAGCAATATCAATAACTGTACCGTCATTAGTGATAATGTTATCCGTATGGTCTGGGGAAATTGAGTTCTCGGTCGCGTGAGCAAACGGCGGGGCGGATACTTCAGGGCGACTTACCCACCAGACCTTTCCTCCGCAATACCGAACAAAGTCAATCTCGTTCTCAAACCTGACGTCAGGGATAACTACCTTTGCTCCATCTTGGATCTTCAGGTAGAGGGACAGAGGCCATGCTTCTTCATCAAGGAACTCACGAACACCCTCAGTTCCAAGCACTTGCAAGACTCTGCGGGACTCAGGGTAGACGCGCTTGGTCTCTTCGTAGCCAATGTCTCTAACTGAGTCCGCGTAGCGAACCCCAGTGTCGGAGATGATCGGGTTAAGTACCGAAACGATGTCGCGCAAAGTATCTGCAAATGATGCTTTGGAGTAACCAAAGTCTTCAACCAGCGCACCAGCCACAGTGTCTTTACCAGACTGTGCCCACCCGCAAACACCTACTACCTCTACGCGAGGAAGGAGTGCTGGGCCAGCATCTGTCATGCCGATGCGGTAGATGGGAAGTCTGGCTCGGTAGGCAACCTTTACGGCTTCGCGCGATGACGCGCAGTTTTCCCATCCAGGGTAGACGATCACTCCGTCTGAGTTATCTGGATCAAACACAGCAGCTAGACGTTGGTAGAGCAAGTTGTCTGGGGTATCGCACCCAGGGGAGTCACAGTCAATGACGGACTTAGCAAATATTCCAAGATGATTGTGGATCATCTGAACATACTCGGCTACATCAATGAAGTTCTCCCCGTGGGGGTAAATCAAAGAAAGGCTTAGCGGTTCGGTGTGCTCTGTCACTTCTGTCCTTAGTCTCTAGTTATCTGATGCTTTTGTTTGCTGCGCTTGGGAACGGGCGAACTGTTCTAAGTCTTGAGCCACACCCGCACCCCTGGTCTGGGAACAGTCTAATGACTTCGTTCTCAAACTCAAGTCTGATGCCAGTCTGGTCTTTCTTAGATCCAGACATAGAAACTATGGGGGCATCGTGGAGTAGGGCTATTCCTGGGTACTCAGGAGACTCAACAAAGAAGTACGCGTGATCTTGGGTAATGATGACACGAGTTCGGTGACGCCAGTTCTTTACTGACCGTTCCCGAGAAGGAGTATCTTCGGCGCAGATACGCGCAGGGTAAAGGTCGTGCACCACAGCAAGGGCCAGCTGAGCACGAGGCTCAACCTTTGGGTCCCAGGGCTGTGGACGCTCTGGTGTGAGCCACGCGGGCTTTGGTTGGTCACTCATCTTTTTCTTCTCCTGGTCTTTTTATCATCTCTAGAAAATCATCAAAGGACATAATTCCTGAGATCAAGTTTTCTGAGAGAAGCTTTTGGACGATCTCTACATTGTCCCTGATGTTTTCGTTCTGGTCACTCATCCTTCAAATCACCTGGATCAATCGCAAATACGAGTAAAAGAATTTCTCCGCTGGTGCGTACTGGAGTTAGGCTTGATGGCTTCTCCTGTGCAAGCCAGTCGTGCGCTTGCTTTGGGGTACGCAGTACAGGGCAACCAACATCCTCAGGGTCTCCGTAGATCTCACGGATGCTGAAGCGTCCGGTTGAAGCGGCGGTGGGAGTGAGCAGGTAATGGAAGCTACCACCGAGCGCGGAGTTGGGGTCAACGGATTCTGGAATCAGCGTAAAGATGGAGTCCTGCGGGTTTGCGGAATCAACACGACGTCGGACGGCTTGGTGGTTGATGCTCGCGGCCCGTGCGAGAGCCTCAATGGGAACCTTGCGCTCGTACAGTGCAGCAAGAGTGGCGTTGAGAAGGTCTCTAGCCAACGCTGCGTCCGAGTGAGGCGAGGTGTGTCTAGTTACCTTCCGAGCCTGTTCTGCAAGCCCAGCGAGCCCCTCAGCGATGTCTGCAGGGATACCAGGGGAATGGACTCGCTCAGCGCGGTCTTTATGCGTGCGCCTGCGTGTTAGGGGTCTGGAAAGGTACATACCCGTACCCTATCACTAGTTTGTCGTGGATGCACTAACAGTAAAAAAGTTTGATGCCTCAGTGATAGTTACTGTTCGCACTGGGTTTGCCTTGTAGGTAATCCTAAGAATAAGTTGCCATTTACCTGGAGGTAAGTCTTCAGGGATGGAACTTGGAAATACTACGTTAGCCTCACAGTACGGCTCAGGTGGTGAGTAGACTCCTGCAATAGGAAGACGAACAAATCCTCGCTCTGAGGAGTAGTCTCTGGTTAGAGTAATTGTGTATCCGTTATTGTTGCAGTACTTACCAGGTGATGTGAATAACGCAACCTCACCTTGCTTATAGGTTGTTTTGTTAGAAACTAACTCTTTACTGGTGTTAGTTACTCCGGAAACTGGGGCCATCATCAAGTAAATAAAAACAGCAAATACTGTTGCTAGTACTAAGAAGATGTAAAAAGTAACCGAGCTCACAAATTTTGCAATCCTAGGGTGGGGCTGTACGTTCTTTAGAGCCCCCGTTGAATAATTCATCAAGCACCTCCTCTGCTTGTTAGCACTGTTAAGGCTCCACCGATGAGTCCAAGCAGCACGGCTAAAACTACCGCCCAAAAGATTTTTTCAAGCGGAGAAAACCTGTTGATAGGAACATAGTTTTCTGTTATCTGCTCACTCAAGTCTTGAACGCTTTTGACGACAGATTTCTTTAACTCTTCCGAGTTAGCCATGATTGCTCCAACATCTTTTTGCATGGAGCTAACTTCGGTTTTTATTAGTGTGCGTAAGGCTTGACTTTCAGCCTCATCTCTAATTTCTTTAATATCTAGTCTTCTTGCCAGTTCTTCTACACGGGAGATTAACTCCAAAGATTCCTCGTCTCTCGGTAACATTTGGACGATACCGCCCCTCTTCTTATTGTTTTAGTTCTCCTTTGACTTAGGCTTTACAGTGTCTATTTTAATCTACGTCTTCCACTACTATGAGGTACACATAGTCTTTATGCGGAAACGTCTGCGGATATCTCTGCGCAGTCCAGAAAACATCAAACTCCGCGAAGTATCTTCCGTGCTGGTTTGAGAACAGGGTTGGGTCTACGGAGACTATTCCTGCGCCGGTTGTGTCTTGGTCTGGTCCGATTTCTGCAGGAGCGTCAACGATCTGCATCTCGTCGTCGCTGATCTTAATTCGTACTTCGTCGGCCTGGGTCAGGTCAACTGGGAGGCCGGTAACGGCGTCAACGAGTTTGACGGTAAGGAGAGGCAGGGCAGAACCCTCTTTGATGTAGAAGGTCTTGTCTTGTCGGGCAATTGCCACTTCAGACCCATCCTTACGGTTTAGACGACAGAATAACTTCTCTTAGATAATACCACGTCGCCGATGCGAGACTGGGGTCCATATTCTTCATCTTGCGGCGTTGAGGAGATAGTTAGTGCATCTCCTTGTTCCTCTGTGCGTATCACTAGTACATCGGGTCTGCGTGACAGCCTTAGCTCGCTCTTAAGGATAGGTCGAACATTAGCAATCTGAGAGAACTGGAGTGGCGCGTTCGCAGAGGCAAAGAATGTAACTTCGTAGTCAATAAACTGACTGAACCCAAGAGCCTGAATAGCTTGAACAAACAGTTGAACATGTGCCGGTGAAGCTTGGGACAGATCAATTGGTTGCTCAGATGAGGCAAACGTTGCTCTGATTCCGCTAGCTTGCTGCGAGAACAGCAGTGTTTGCTCTGCTGTGAGGACTATCTGCACAGAAGCTAGCGCGTATCCGCCGAGAGAAATTGTGTTCTCTGAAGAATCAATTATCTCTACGCTGGCAGTAGCACCGTTGGTGAAGACCAAGGGCTGCTCAGCCGACAGATAAACCTGTGTAGAGGCAGACGATGACTGCCCGAGGGTTATTGTCTGGCTTACTTGCGCAAATGTTCTGCGTGTTGCACTAGCTTCTTGGATGAGAGCCAGCGGCTGCGTAGACGACAGTGCGAATGCTACTGTAGAAACAGCGGACTGCGTAAGAGTTAAAGGCTGTTCAACTATACCGCTGGTGTCTCGTACCCCGGCAGCGCCGCCAACAAAGTCAATGGGCTGTTCAACAGAGACAGAAATATTTTGAGTTGAAACAGACGCGTTTTGGCTTAGGCTTAGCGTCTGTGACACAGACGCACTTGCGTTTAGTGATGCGAAAGCTTGCTGTGACAATGAAATTGGCTGCTCAGCTGTAGCAAATATTTCTATACGAGCAAACACTTCCTGATCAAGTGTTATCGGTTGCTCTGCTACTCCGTGGGTGGCACGCTTAACACTCGCACTTTGTGCAAGTGAGATTGGTTGCTCAGATACTCCATACGCTTGTCTTTGTCCGACAGAAGTAAGAGACGCAGTTTGTGTGAGATCTGCTGCTGCGTTCTGTGTGAGAGTCGAAGTAGACGTGATACTTGCAGTGGATGAAAGAGTGGCGTCAGCATTTTTGGTTATCGCAGCAGCAGAAGTTATAGCTGACGTTGCTGATAGGGACACTGTTGCGTCTTTAGTGACCGTTGCAGCAGCAGTTAGAGATGCTGTTGCGGAGGCAGTAACGTCTCCAGTCCACGCGGTACTCTCACCGGGTGCATCAGACCCGATGAACCACACATAAGAGACGGTTGGGCTAGGCATCGGCTTGGAATCTTGTCGTGACGCTGTCCGCTATTTCACCTGCACGCAGAAAAAGTGAATAGGTATTACCAAGTGCTGGAAGACTCTCAATGTTGTCTGGAATAGACAAGTTCCACTTATCTGCAAGAAGAAGATTAAATGGATCATTCTTAGAGATATAGGTTTTGTTAATCCCAGCTTGCTCTCTTACCCAGAAAAAGAGCATGGTAAATATTCCCTGGTTCTGGTAGTCAGGGCGAGTCCAAACAATTCCTCCCCATGCACAATCTCTCGTGCAGTTGGCGCAAAGACTGCCACGCTCAGTCCAGTATTGCGAAGAGATTGAAACACACTCGTTGTTCTCGTTTAGTGCTACTCCGGTTGCGTGCGCTCCGTCGTTTGTGCCGATGAGTTGCTCGTCTTCGCCTGTGAGCATGACAAATCTTATGTTGTCTATCACTTTATTACTCCCCAGCTATCCACAGGGACATAGTTTATTTTCTTAGGTAGAGAGTACGAAGGGAGTCTCTTCTTTAGGTTTTCAAGGATGTAAGCGTCGTCGCACTTTTCGCCTGTGTAGTTCAGCACAATTACGTTAGAGCTGTCTATTTTCTCTGTGTCTACCTTGACAATGCAGTCGTTGATCTCTGCTATCTGAAGGGCAGCAGTTGCGATGATAGAAGGTGAAACAGAGAATCCGTTTACTTTTACTTTTTTAACAGATCTTCCGACCAGCCTTAGCTTGTTACCGTTGAGCTCAACAATATCGTCAACTCTCTTGGTGCTCATTCTTACAACCTCTGAGTCAATAATCATCCCAGCAGTACTCATTGATTTAACTTCAAAATCAAGATCTGTTACGTCACTGATGACAACATCATCCATCAAAGTAAATTCATCTTCTGTTAGAGCTTCTCTAACACCGATGATCCCAGTCTCGGAGCAGTTGTAGCAGTCAATAATATTTTGGATGTTCATCTTCTCTGTGACAAACTTTATGTTGTCCTCGGTTAAGAAATCTCCTGCTGAGATAAGTGTCTTGACACCACCGAAGTCAGTGACCCCGTACATGGCAAATCTATCCAACAATGCTGGACGTCCAGTAGATGCTTCTATTTCGTACTTGTCTATTAGGTGAAGCATTGCTTCTGTGGCTGGTGGGCCAGCTGTGTAGACAGGAACCAAACCAATGTTCATAAATGCTAAGTATGATCCGATGCCAGTCATAACAGGAGCAGCGTAAAAAGCCTTGTTACTCTTAGTAATACTTTTAGAGAAGTAAAGATCTGCTCGTGCTTGAGGGACACCCTCATCCCACTGGAGAAGGTTGTTTAGATGGATCTTTGGCTTACCTGTTGAACCAGAAGACAAGAATACGTAGTCTCCAGGGGTTGCATCAGTTTCAAAGTCGGGAAGATTAAAAATATTCTTGACATCAGAATGATCTAGGTCTGTGCCGTATCCGATGAAATCGGAGCAGCCTGTGTTCTTTATGGCGTAGTCGTTGAGGGTTCCATCGTTAAGCGTAGACAGAGGTAGGACATGCTTGCCAGCAAGACCCGCCCCGCAGGCTAAGAATAATCCGTAAACGCTGTTATCTGATCTAACACCAATAACTTTTGAGTCAGGAAAGTTTTTTGCAACATAACCAGCAACTTTGTAGCTGGCATTTGAGAACTCTTCTGCGGTTAGTGAAATGTCATCTTGGATGATGACTGTATCTGTAGGATTAAAAAGCTGAAGTAACTCCATCATTTGACTAGTTACCTTCCAGCAAACCTACACGGTATTCCAGTTGGTCAATCTTTGGTTGATACATCAAAGCAGTATTAGCAGCAGCAGTAAGGCGAGCATCCATTGAAAGTATTGCTAGCGCGTAGTATGAATTCATCTCACTGATCAGGGCTACTGCTGACTTATCAACTTCGTAGTTCTTAAACTGGAAAGAGCTGTAAGCAGTAATAACATCGGAGCACTGTTGTTGGAGGTCGTTTAGCTCATCTTTTTCGTAGACGTAGTCAACTTTTGCTGCAGAGATAGCTTGTCTGACAGTGTTAAGTTGAACCATCATTTCATTGCGAGCATAGACTTCTTCTTGTGACGCAACAGGGAACTGCTCGTAGTAATCTTCGCGGTCTGTATCCGTTGCGGGAGAGACTGGGGATACTGAAGTTCCGTCAAGGCTAGTTTCGTAAACACAGTCAGTAACTGTGTCGTAGTATTTAACGTTTCCGTTTGGTAGAAGCCAAGATCTAATCACGAGCCGTCACCTTTCTTGATAAGAATGTTTGGTCCACCTGCAGCATTAACGGCTGTCAAACCATTGCCTGCACTGGTTACACCCTGTGATGCTGTAGGAACAGGGTTGCATACACCAAAAGGTGTGTACCAGACTACACCAGACGTGTTTGGAAAGTAAGCAGGAACTGTTCGTACATACTTATAGGTGTTTATCAAAACATTATCTCTTGTGTGTTTCAGCGAGACGTCGTCGCCTGCTGCAGTGGAGTAATTATCCCCACCGAAGTAGACATTGTCAAGTCTTCCCATCAGACCGCGAGTGGCTGAGTCAAGGATAAACGGCCAGTAAACATCACCGGCTCCGTAGGTTTTGTTCGGGATAAGGTCTCCTACGGCTGGTGTGTCTTGTATCACAGGCCGTACGGTCAAAAGTTCAATATCATTTTCTAGTGTTCCAGTATCTGGAGCAGGGGCAGTGATTTGATACTGAGCGGTTGGAGGGGAGGATATGGATGCAGTAGGAGAAGAGCTTCCTATGGAAGACACTAGTGCCCACCGCCTTGCTGTCGTTGCTCCGCCGTTACTTGTTGAGAAGTAGGGGGTGTAGGTAGTAAGCAACATAAAGGTGGAAGGAGACCCCTTTGAGGCGTCAAATGCTCCAGTTTGACCAGACCCTGGGCCGGTGAATCTTAGGTAGAAATGAGAAGGACCTATGGAATATTCAACTCCAATAAGAGAGTTGGTCAGCGTTGAGTTTCCAGCGTAAAGGTATCTAGTTGTAGTGGAAGTTGTAGATCCAAGTGTCACCGCAAGAATTCCGGAAGCGCTGAGTGCTGAGGCAGAAATAGTTACGCTGAGTGTCGGACCACCTGAAACAACTTTTGTCCAAGTATTGGTTGACTGAGTCCACCCAGATGTAGTTAGTGCGGCTTTTATTGCCGATATAGCAGCAGCAGCGTTGTCCGTGCTTGTGGAGTACGCGGTGTTTAGATATGTCACGTCGTCTCCGTAATCTGGTATGCGTAGTCTGTGCCTAAGTATACGCCACCAACGAGCTCGGTGCTGGTGGTGCTAGGAGCGAGTTGAAGGGTTGTACTAGAAGTCAGCACAAGGGGAGTAGCAGTCTCTACCCCGGTAAATACATCCGCAGACTCAAGAGAGTAGCTTAGTGATTTGATGCGGGCCGCGCCTGCATTGTTAGCTAGCCCAATCCCGTACATAAAGTAGTCAGATGCAGTGTAGCTGAATATATGTGTAGAGGAAATAGTTGGCTTAGTACTTTGTTTGTACACTCGAAGTGTGTATGCAGTTGCTGAGTCAGACGGATATGTCGTAGAAAGTGTTGGGTATATTACAATCCAGACAATGTCTCCATTAACTAAAAGTGGGGAACCTCCACTGTTAGCAGGGTAAGCATACGTTGTAACATTTGCTTGAGTGGAAGCGTCTTTGAACGTGGTTTGATCTTCCCAAGTAACTGCATAAGTAGATCCAGAAAGATTTGAATTAAACCATAAAGTTTTCCAGGACGGTCCTGGTCCCGCTTCTGTGGTGGTGATTTCCCCACCGACATGAACACCCAGTTGCCCGCTCTCATAAGTAAATTTAAGCATAGAGGTTGGGTATTCGGCGGGACTGGAGACTGATGGAAATTTGCTGATTTGTGAGCCAGAAGCGTTGTACTGAGCTATAGTTCCATAACCTCTAGGCGAGGAAGCAATTGTAAGTGTCGGACTGTATAGATAGATATTGTTTGCTAGTATAGCTGTGCCTGTTGTGTAGTAAGCATTACCAACAGAATTATTAGTAGGTATGTATGGATTCTCGGTTCTACCAGTCATAGGGTCGTCAAACAAAAGAGTAGATACAGACTGTGTGTTTCCGTACTCTGCAATCTGGTATACCTGTATATCAGCAATAGATGTCACATAACTTGAGGTAACAACTACTCCTGCCCAGGTGTTCGTAGACGCTCTTAAGTACTGTCTAGTCTGAGAGCCTGCAGACACAGAGTGGTTATTCGGGATGTACAAAGGAAGCTCAGCAATAGTTATCCAGATTACGCGCAGTGCGTCATAGTATCTGGCACGCCAACCATACTTACCAAAAGAGAGTTCAAACTGGGTTGGCCCACCATAAGCCACGATTGTACTTAAGTCTGGTGGGTTAAACGGGTACTCTGCTACGTAAGACTGTGCCGCGTCAGAGTCTTTAGTTATGTTAGTTCCGGCTGCTCTAAGAGTGAAGTAGTACTCTGTGCCAACAAGTTTTATGTCAAGGAATACTGCATTAGCTGCGCTTGATGAAGATCCTGAGCAGAATAAAGATATTCCGTTTGCTGCGCCTGAAAAGCTACCAGATCCAAGTGTAAAAACAACTTTATGTGATCTAAATCCTGTATCTACGGCGAGTGTTTTAGTCCCAGAAACTGCAGTTGTCTGAACTCTTCCTGAGTCACCGGCGCTCCAAGCCCAAGTACCAGTGGTGGTTACTCCGGTGAAAGCAGATCCTGAAGAAGCAAAGGTGTACGAAGCAGAATTAACTTCAATCATCGCTGTAACTCCCGTGCAGGGTGAACAAAGAACAGACAGACTCCGCCGTGTGACTTAGGCGCGGTCATGGCTACGTCGTTGCGATAGGAGTGAAGGCCAGGGTCAAAGTAGTAAGGGCAAAGGTGTCACCCGAAGAAACGGTCTTTGGGGAGCTGAGTGCTCCGGACCACAAGAAGGTTCCTGCGGTGGAAGCAGTCCAGAGAGAAATGTGACTGATGGTCTCACCAGTGGAGATTGTCCAAGAGCTCGCCATGCTAGAGAGTGAAACGGAACCACCTGAGATAGACCCCATAGTTGCTAGGTAACGCGTGCTAGCGGCTGCGGGCGAGAGCGATCCTGCTGCACCTGGGATATCAATGTGTAGCTGGACATAGATTCCACCGGCGGCTGGGTATGTGCCGGTCTTGGTGAGACCATCAAGAAGTTTGTTAGCAACGTTTACTTCAGACAATCCAACAGCAAGAGCCATATCAGTCTTCCTTCGTGTCTTCGGCGCGAGTGACAGTTGCTTCAGCAACCATAGTCAGCTGACCAATTACTGTGGGCGGTGCTTGAGTGTCTTGGGTGTCTTTCATGGTGATCCTTAAGCCGTAAGTGTAAGGATAAGAGCCAGATCGTCAGCAGAGATGGTCAAGGTGTCGCCGGAACCGAATGCCCGTGACTCGCTCAGTGCGTAGGAGTTCTTGAAGGTGCCGCCAGTGCTGGCGGTCCAGTAACCAACATGGGTAACAGTGACCAATGACGCGGGACCACCAAATACGATGTCCGAGTCAGTGTCTAGGCGTCCTGTGACAGGCGCTGCGTCCCAGTCAATGCTTTCGCGGGTGTAGGCCCCACCTGAGATCTCATGTGCACCGTCGTCGCTGGGGTCAGCGGTGTGCAAGGACAAGTACGTCCAGGTGGTGCGAGCACCTTCAAGAAGGTCTGCCGCACCAGAGGCGGTAAGTCCAGCCATGTTTCTTCTCCTAAAGTCTGATCAGACAAGTTAGTTCTAGCAGCCAGTACTAACTGCTTGAACCAGTGTACAGCACATTCTAGCTAAAGAACGTAAACATCGGGTTCTTCGGGGACAATTGAGGACAAATCAATCACTTCTTGCCCCCAGAAGAAGACACCCCAGGTGGTGTAGTCACTCCACTGGCCATCGCCGTAATCAGGCATTTTGTCTCCTTACGAAGTAATCCTAAGAGAGCTGTTTAGACAGCGCGCTCAAAAACTGCCCAAGTGTTATTGGCGGTAATGTCGTAGTTGGTATCATCAGTAAACACCGATACCGCGAGATAGTCGTTTAGCGCTAGGTTCACCCAGCCGGTTGTCGCCTGGGCCACGACTTGCCCCACTAGGTCCCCAGCTGGAACGGCGTACAATAGTTGCTGGTAAAGAAAGTTTAGATCGTCATTTTTGTCAATGCCCATAATGGCGCCATGATTGCCAATATTTGTCATGGCGACCTGCGCCGTGAGGCGGTAGCGCCCAGCAGCGGGGGCCTTGAAACGCGCATTATTTACGGTGGTGCTGTGGTACCCAGCTACGTCGCTGTAGGACTGCGTGTTAAACCCGACCTGGACTAGCCCAGTGGTGACGTTCAGACCGGCGGATCGGTACGCCCTGACAGCCGTGATGGTGGTACCACCACCACCACCGCTCGCCGTTGCCCACGTTCCTGTTTCGGTTAGGTATTTGCTCGCGGATGGGGACGCGGCGGGGGCGGGTACTAACCCACGCTTGGACGCGGCCATCGTGGCGAGGCGGTCCGTGGCCCACCAGTCGCGCGTACTGTCTTGGATTTCGGCGGCAAGACGGCGGCCCAAAAACTCATAGCCCGCCGGGTTCAGGTGGTAAGTATCGGCCAGCGTGTAAAAGTCTGAGTTCCCCACGCCCGTTGGGGCGGCGACGGTTCCGGTGCCTTGGATGTATTCGATCGGCTGGCCAACATAGGTGAACCCGTTAGCTAGGGCCTGCGCGTAAAGGTACCCTGCAATAGTGTTTAGGCTCGTGTAATAGGTATCGGTAGGACGGAACGGGGCCAGGACAAGGAAACGGGTGGCAGGTAGCGCGGCTTTAGCGGCGGCGAATAGGGACGTGATAGCCGTCTGTACCAGGGTTAGCGGACTTACCGCGTTGTCGTTCAGGCCACCAGTAAACACAACAATGTCCGGGGATAGGGCGGTAACGTCAGCCGCGAACCGTGAACCGTACGTTGATTCACCACTACCGAAACCGTCCTGAACATAACCTGTGCCAGAAACGAAGGAAGGGTTAACATTCCAGTTCAGTAGGCGCCCAGCGACCACAGCGTAAGAGTCCCATACCCATTTAACATCGGTGTCAAACGAGGTACCGTAGGAGTCGCCCACGACAATAACCTTGGGGCCGATGTCGCGGGACGTAGGCCAAGTGGTGCGAGTAGGTAGAGCAAAGATGCCACCAAAAGTCAACTCTTGGCCCTCAAAGGTTATGCGGCGATTAGTTGCAGAAGCGAACACAATTTTTACGCGACGCCAAGACGTCGCAGATCCGATAACTGCTGACTCAGACTCCGTGACCCGTTCGCCGTCCACCCAAAGGCGGTACTTGGCGTGAGTAGAATCCTCAGAACGCACCAAGATTTCCAATTGGTCAGCGTCAGTCTCAAACTCAAAACGTAAAAGGTTGTCAATCTGACCAGCGGCGTTGGCAATAGTTAGGCCGGTTTGGCGGTAGCAGTTTGTGTAAGAACCAACTGTTCCGACGTTTGCGTATGTCGCACCTAAGTAGGTAAAGTCTGAACCGTCACGCGATGGCAGGCGACGTGTTGCGCCCGTGATGGTGGTGGCACCAGTGTCCGTTACCAGTGTTACAGTTGGAGGATTCTTCATAACTACTGGGTCTGATGAAACTGGAACGCCGCTAAGTCCGTTGGACTCAACGTTTCTTGAAGTCACAGACGAGCTAGTCTTGTTCTTCCAAAGACCAGTGGAAGACTCATACTCAAGAATGTCGCCGTCTACTGGAGATGCTGATATCTGTGCATCATGTATCTCACGGAGCTCATAGCCGTTTTGTGGCTTGATGAATATTTCTCCGGTGCTGGCGTTTGCTCGCGTGACAATACCAATTGAAACTAGGTGATCAGGAGCGTAAGGCTTGTTTGCTAGACCGTAGATAAGGTTTCCTGCAGTTCCAAGCCACACAGGGTCTCCAGCGTTAGCTGTTCCTGTGTTTAGTCCCGCGAGCAATCCTTCTACTACTACGTTTGCTGTTCCGTTTGTAGCAACAGTGGACTCCATGAGTCCAAGAGTCTTAGATGATGATGACTCTGTAGCGTTGGAAGCCTTGGAGACAATCATGTTAGTTCCGTTAGCAGAACTAATGTAGACAGCCTGGCCCTTTGAGATATTTTCTGCGGCTCTGACCGCGTGCTTTACTGTTGAAGTAAATCCTGAATAGACTGCTTCGTTATCAATCCACTCGGTATTGAAGTCATCTCCGTCAATCTTAGCCAGAATTTGTCCAGTTGCTCCGCCTACTGGAACGCCTTCTCCGTCGTTTCCAGGTGCGCCAGGGGAACCCTCAAGGGAAGCAAGCCACGCTGCCTGGTCACCGACAAATCCGTTAGCAACAGCAACTTCGTATGCGCTCTCGCCTGGGGGGCCGGGGTCACCTGGATCTCCAGGGTCTCCTGGAGAACCAGGATCGCCAGGTGCGCCAGGTGCGCCGTCTGCACCCTTAACTGCCATAACTGACCAGTAAGAGGGTTCAGCATCGGGGACAATCTGAGTGTTGGCTGTAACTGGGGAGATGCAGACGTAGGATGAGCCTTCGTACGAGACAACATCGTTTACTGCGTAGTTGACTGAGTCGGTGTAAGCTCCGAGGAAAGTAAATCCAAGTGCTGCTAGCGCGTCTAGGTCTCCCATAGTTGCGATCTGGTTATCTGCGTCTTCACCAGAGTTTAAGAACTCCCCGCCGTTACCAACAAGAATAACTTTTCCACCGCTAAAAGTCTCTAGTACGACGTTTCCTGCAGTACCACCAGAGGTGTTTCCTCCGGAAATTGTGACTGTTCCGCCAGAATCTCCTTCTCCAGCTCCGTCTCCATAACCAGCGTATATGTCAATGTCGCCACCGCTTAGGGCGCCGCTTCCACTGTAAATGCTGATGTTTCCACCATTGGCCGTGCTTGAGCCTCCAGTGTTTATCTGTACATAACCGCCGTCTCCGTTGGTTGACTCTCCGGAGGTTATCTGTATATATCCTCCGGTTCCATCTGGGGTATCCCCGCCCCTAACCTTTACAGTTCCACCACTGCCTGTGCCTACTCCTTGGCCACCATCAACCTTAATGTCACCGCCAGATCCGTTGTCAGCAGCTCCGTCACCAGCCCACAGGTAGACGTCTCCGCCCTCCCCGTCACTGTTTAGGAATCCATCTGGACCCTGCACGACTAGTCTTTGGGCGACTGGGTAAGTCTCTGTTGCATCTGGGGCAGCGATAATAGACTGTTGCGTCTCATCAGTAAACTTTAGAACTTGTCCAGTACCAGCGCGGTATTGAGAAGAAACTTCAAAACTAGTCCAGTCAGTTTCATCTAGAGCATCTAGTCTTTCCACGACTGTTTCATATTCCCCGCTTGGGCTGACACCAAGCTCAGTTGCAATGGCTTCAATCTCGTCTGAGATCGCGTCTACGATGACTGTGGCATCGGTAGCAGAGTCGTCGGCTGCAGGGTCAGAGTGAACTGGCCGGGTCAAGTCTGGGATATCTTCAGGGTACGAAGCCACAACTACTCGCTTTCTAGTACGATACGCGTTCATATAGTCTATCAGCACTTAGTTAACTAACTTTTATTCAGGAGATGTGATGATCGGACCAAGTGGTTGGTGTTTAACTTCAAGTCACGAAGATTGTATTCGCGTCTTTACGTACGCCGTGTGTGACTGTGCGTGTCACCCCGAACCCACGGTTGAGGAAAAGGATGCTGTTGTCGCAGCGTGGCACCGGGTGAGTGCAGAGGGGCAGCAGACTAAGAAGACTCGGAAGAAGTCCTAGTTTGTAAACTTACGTACCCTAGCTCAAACTTCGCTAGCACGGTGTTGGAGCAGGGGTAGTGTTTCAGACCACCCTCCCGAGTTTCCAAAAAAGACACACCCCCCTGTGGATAAACCTGTGCATAACTTGAGCTGGCCTGTGCATAACTTTGTTGATACCTGTGCATAACTTGAGCTGGCCTGTGCATAACTTTGTTGATGCCTGTGCATAACTTTGTTGATACCTGTGCATAACTTGAGCTGGCCTGTGCATAACTTTGTTGATGCCTGTGCATAACTTGAGCTGGCCTGTGCATAACTTTGTTGATGCCTGTGCATAACTTTGTCTTGGCTGTGGACAACGCTGTGGATAACTTGGTCTGGGCTGTGGACAACTTGGTCTTGGCTGTGGATAACTTGGTCTGGGCTGTGGACAACTTGGTCTGGGCTGTGCATAACTTTGTTGATGCCTGTGCATAACTTGAGCTGGCCTGTGCATAACTTTGTTGATGCCTGTGCATAACTTTGTTGATGCCTGTGCATAACTTGAGCTGGCCTGTGCATAACTTTGTTGATGCCTGTGCATAACTTTGTTGATGCCTGTGCATAACTTTGTCTTGGCTGTGGACAACTTGGTCTTGGCTGTGCACAAACGCCGACCGCATGGCCTGTGGATAACGCCGACCGCATGGCCTGTGGACAACCGTGTGGATAACTTGAGCTCGCCTGTGGACAACCATGTGGACAACCTGTGGACAACCATGTGGACAACGCCGCATGGCCTGTGGACAACGCTGTGGATAACTTGGTCTGGGCTGTGGATAACGCCGCATGGCCTGTGGACAACGCTGTGGATAACTTGGTCTGGGCTGTGGACAACCATGTGGATAACCTGTGGACAACGCTGTGGATAACTTGGTCTGGGCTGTGGACAACCATGTGGATAACCTGTGGACAACCATGTGGACAACGCTGTGGATAACCTGAGCTTAGGGCTGCCCTACCATCTGCGAATAGGCGGCGTGGGCACATTACCCGAAGCAGACCTAGTCCGCATACCGCCCGCGCTGAACCCTGGAGGCTGCTTGACCAACAGCGCAGACAGACCATGCACGAGTGCGTCAATCCTGTCCGGAGACCGCTTGGACTCACCTGGCACCCAGCCAAGCATCTGAGACTCAAGGTCTGGAAGTATGCCCAAGTGATGCACCCGCAACTGCTCATAGGCCAGGACTACTGGCTCCGCACGCAAAGCCTTCCCAACATGAGCCCGGACATCAATGACTCGCACAGTTGGATCAATTCCATGAATGGCACTGCGCACAAGAGCACCACCTTGGTTGACTTCAGCAACGATGGGAGCACGGTACTTGTTGGCCATAGCAACCACACGCCTAGACCACACACCTGGAGAGCCATGCACGCTCGCATCCTCAATCACAAAGCCTTGACGCTTATGGATCTGGCGCTCACGTGTACTGCCCACAACAACAATCCCGCACTCGTCTCGTGGGTTCTCAGACACGGATGGGTCAACACCGACGACGATGGACAGACCGCTAGGAAGTTGACTCACACGAAGAGGATCAATCAGGTCGTCCTGCCACATAGTGCCTTCGACGTTGTCTAGCATCTCGCCGTAGAGTTCCTGACGCGCTAGTGACGTACCTTCATACAATCCAAGGATCGTGTCAAGGTATCCCTGAGACAGGTTGCCCGCATTGTCCATTGTTGATCCACGGCGAAGGATGATCCCGTCGTCCTTCTCTACCAACTCAAGCAGCTCACGTAAGAAGGGAGTCCGCTTAGGTGTGGTCATTGCAACGATCTTGGGGTTCTTGCCTAGACGCGTTGACACGCGAAGGTTGTCCCATGCAGTCAACCCTGAAGCATCAGGCACGTACGACCATGTAGCTACCTCGTCTGCTAGTGCCCACTCCTGCTGTGGTCCACGAAGTTGGTCAGGAGCATCAGCTGTGTACAAGATCGCGGTAGAGCCGTTGGGCCACACTAGACGACGCTTTGATGGTTCCCACTCAGGTCGCTCACTCGGTGGATGGACAGCCAGGATGCCACTCTCACCTTGAACAAGAGTGTCACGTGCGTCAGCAGTAGTACGCGCAACAATGGCTCCACGAGATCCAGGTTTAGATATAGCCATCTCACGCACCCACTCACAGCCAGCCCGTGTGTTGTGTGTTGGGATCATCCCCTCACCGGCAAGGTACATGGAGTTGGGAGAGTCCACAGTGATACAGCGCATGACTGGAATCTCAGCACCTGTGATCTCAGTGAAGCTAGTGATCACACGCTGCCTAGAGACAAACACCCGAGCAGCTGGAAGGTTATGAAGCCGGGAAATCTTGCGCGGCAACTTGAACGGTATGTGCTTTGAAGGTCTCCATGTGACTCGGTACTTCTCTCCATAGTCTTTGCCGTTCAAGGTCGCCCTACCGACCGCAAGCACAGGACGCTCAGACAAAGACCGCGCAAGTTCCAGCACAGCAAGAGCCAAGCCCTTGTTCGTGTTGCAAAACTCTACTGACCCGCGCTTGTCACAGAACCCATCCGAGTCCATAAGACCCTGCAACAGTGCAAGCCGCTGACTCTCTGATGCCCGCATGTAAATGTCTGGCACGTGCTTGCTGTCTACTACCCCAGCCTCACGAAGTTGAACCTTGAGTCCCTTAGTCCCTACAGTCCATCCACGGTTCTCATCAGGCCGTATGCGTGACACGTTACAACCAGAAGCCATCAGCGTTTCTGCAAGCCAAGCCGAGTCACTAGCTGCACAGGTAAAGTCTCCTGATGAACGTGAGCCGTCACCAAGCCACATCCCTAACACCCACGGATCAACGGCAAGGTCGGCCTCAGGAGTTTGTAGTGCACCGGCAAGTGGGATGCTGTGGTTTGGTCGCTCGCCTCGGTGAGTGAAGGTATCAACAATGTCTTGAGTGATCCGTATACCTGAGCCGTAAGGTTTAGTCTCAATCTCGTGGCCGTGCTTATCTGTGTAACTAGTTGCGCCTGCCCACGAAGCCCAATCCTCAGGGTAGCCCATACGCGAGTGACCATCTCTTTCAGCGTGCCGCAAGTACTGCTTCTTGTCACGGTATGTCCACGTCACCCACTGATGCAGATCACACGCATCAATGTGTGTTCCATCAGAGAACGTCAAGCGGTAAGCTTTTTCCGGAACGTACTCATCATGTGCAATCAGCACACGGCACACGCGACCTTGTTCATCAAAGACTTCATCACCAGCCTTGAGTTCACCCATAGTTGTCCAACCCGTAGGAGTTGGAACCGGAGTGTCAAGCACTAAGCCTTTGCCGTAACCACGACCAGCAAGCAACAACGCAAGATGCCATGAGTCATCGTCTGGCAGAAGTTGGTTTGGTCTTCCCCAGAATCTCCAGTCGTACAGCAAAGAGTCAGAGTCAATACCCGCAAGAAGTTTCTCACGAGTCTCAGGGTCAAGCGCGGCAATCTGTTGTGCCAAACTCAAGTCAGACAAAGTATTACCCTCACGGTGGGGTTAGCTGATCCTAGTTGCGCGATTCGGTGACAGGGCCTCCGGCAACCCATGCTCGGCACGTTCTTGCCGATGCACACTTGAAGTCGAACGCCTCACAGTAACCAAGGTCTCCGGCATCAATGACATCCATAGCCTCGTTGCCAGCTTCGTTACCAAGTCCAGCCTCAATGCAAGCCAGCATCTCGGGAGTCTTGATGAACACCGCACAGTTACCACAGCGCTGCTTCTTTGCAGACTCTGCATCAACATTCCACTCTGACGCCAGTGCTTGCCAGAACTCATCGTTGGGCTCGGCTGGGTTGAGTGGGCCATAGCTTGCGGTATCAATCGCGTTCTTGCGGTTCTTCAGGTTGATGCCGATGTCCTGAGTTGCAGGCGGGCATTCACCTCCGGGAGTTACTGCCGCAGCTGCAGTTACTGACAGTCCAAGTGACTCAGCAGTGCTGGCGGCAAACGATCTGATCTGACTCGCGGTGATGTTATCCATATGTGAACTATACCACTTAAGGTCCGAATATTCTTGATTCCGCTCCATACATTCACAATCAAGACCAGATGTGATACTGTGCGCGAAACCATAAGAACTGGAGAAACTATATGATTATCGGGCTTCACGGGGCTGACCATACTGGAAAGCACACGCTCGCCCAGGTATTAGTTGAGGACTTTGGCTACAGCCACATACGCTTTGGTTCCACAGCTGAGTCCATGCTGTACCAGATGAACCCGATGATCCATGCTGGCCTTGCTATTGAAGGTGGCGTCGGGATAATGCGACTGCGCTCACTCATTGACCAGATGGGATGGGCGCGTGCTAAATCAGACTATGAAGAAATCACCAGACTTCTAGATCAAACTACTAAGGCCACACGAGACTGCGTTGGCCCAGACGCTGTGATTGAGTCCGTACTGCATAACTACACCCCAAGCCAGAAGTACATCATCACTGACCTGAACTACCCGAACGAGTTTGATGCGGTGATTCTCCGCCGTGGTGTTCTTGTCAACATCACTCGCCCCGGAATTGCTGACCACTCACACGACGCCGTATTCGACTTCACGCTTGCCAACGACGGTACTCTTGCTGCGTGGCAAGACCAAGCCTTAGCACTTGTTAAGGACGCTGCTGATCTAGTCACCCGTAGATCAATTGAGATCTCTCCACAAGGCGGATTCACTTCTCACTTCGGTATGCGCTGAGCTTCACGGTAAACGGCTTTGGAAGTCTGCCGAACACTACCGTGCACATGAACGCCGCAATCACATCTTGCATCAGATGATCCGGATCAACCAAACGCTGCAGGAGTTCTTCCCTAGTCACCGTAGTTCATCAGGACAAGCTGACTGACGGTGTTAGCTTTGCTGCATCCCCCGCGCTAACCAGTAGCTTCACGGTTACTTCCCATACCCCACCAGTTGAACCAGCTGGTCCCACTTGTGTGTCCTTGCTCATCAGTGTCATCTGCTCACCGCTTGCAAAGGCTCCAGGACTTGAGTTCAACTTCATACCTGGAGCTGAACCTACGGCTGAGCTTTGGTGCACGACCTGGCTGATTGCCCACTCGTCACACCCGTCAATGCTGACCAGTAAGTCCCAACCACTCTCACCACCGCGAGCGTCGGCTACAGTCACCGCAAGTGTTCCTGTCCAAGTCCCTGGCTCAACTTGAGTGTCTAGTGTGAAGCTTGATTGGGTGAGGCTTAGTGGCCCCGGAGTAACGCTGAACAAAACTAGCTGCTCGCTCACAAATCCTCCGCAGTGTTGGAGTCTTCAGTCTAGCACCCGAGCCGAAGGCGAGGGGGCCGCGCGCGAAAGAACCCCGAGCCGAAGGCGAGGGGGCCGCGCGCGAAAGAACCCCGAGCCGAAGGCGAGGGGGCCGCGCGCGAAAGAACCCCGAGCCGAAGGCGAGGGGGCCGCGCGCGAAAGGACCCACCGCGCAAGCGGGGGGGGGGGGGGGGGGAGGAGGTCGGTCGAATTGGATTTGGGCTCACTCTCACGCAGATCCCACCACCCTCCCCCTGTGGATAACTACAGGTTGTGGATAACTATGGGGTTGCGGATGGCAGAGGATGGGTGTATTGTTGACCCTGTCAGCAAGTCGCAGACAACAATTCAAAAGAGGAGTCGCTATGACAACGACCACTGCCGAAGCCCGCTCGCGCGAGGTCTACCGCCAGTCATTCATCAACGAATACTGGGTGCAATTCACGGTCACCCTGCCAGACGGAGAGCAACTATTCGTCTCACACGCCTCACGGGCAGACGAAACGATGGTGTTCACCGTGGTGAACGGGGAAACGCAATTCGGAGATGACATAGCCTGCGTGACGGGGTGTGACATCGCTCTCGCCCTACAGCAGGCAGGCTACGATCCTCTGCCAGAGGGAACGGTCATCTCGTTGCCCACGGTTCGCAGGGGCAAGGATATCTACTAACCCGAAGCCCCCCGCGCAAGCGGGGGGCATTCGTGTGTCCGGAGCCA
>Ga0208975_1000278_pt1 | contig 27003 bp, 32 predicted proteins | sample GreLakmeER78MSRF_FD_187700 | JGI IMG/M metagenome (GOLD analysis project Ga0208975, IMG submission 187700) | Freshwater lentic microbial communities from great Laurentian Lakes, MI, USA - Great Lakes metaG ER78MSRF (SPAdes) | ecosystem: Environmental > Aquatic > Freshwater > Lake | place: Great... | reverse complement strand
TTTCTTTTCTGCAATTGACGCCGCATACATCTCCTTCGCAGTTGGAGGGCGTCCTAGTTCGCTCGTTAATCGAGCCTGTGTTTCGCCATAAGTAAGAGCCATAATTTACCTTTACGCCACGCTAGGGTTGATGGCGCCTAACAATGCAGATGCCCAATCAAACCAGTTATCAAACCCAACGGGACCCGGAATACCTTCGTTCGTGAACACGTCAATTGCCTTTAACCCACGAGCCCACTCAGTCCAGTCCATGCCTGGCGTAGGAATAGCAAGTTGATTCGCCGCATACTGCTCGACCATCAGGCACGCCCAAGAGTCAAAAGTATGATACCGAGGGTCATAGACTAGCGGAGGGCTTACGCTCGGGGTCATCATGATCCGAAACCTCGAACGTCGCCAAGGTCCGCATTCAGCAGCAACTTACCTAATTGATAGTTACCACCAACAATGTTTGAAGTGAACCGCAGGCGTAACTCCCGGCGCTGCTCCTTCATGTCAATCTTGCCAATGTTAGCGTCAAACACATACGGAGTAGACTCCTGGTCATCACCCTGTGCAAATGGACGCCCAGTTACAACAAGGTTCATCTCACCTGTCATGATGAAGTCAGGCTCAACGCGCTCTAAGCGCAGCCACCGGTTATTTCCAGCCGGGGACATCTCAGAAGGACCGCCGCTGACCCAACCAAGGTCGTTGGTCTCAAAGTAGCTCTCAATAGCAACCGCGTTCTGGCCATTTACATAGTCAGTACCGTACTCGTTTTGGAACACCTCAATTAAGTCCGGCTGCGTGCTAAACGTTAACAGCTCTGTGCCGGTCGCCGTAGCGTTAGCCGTCATCGTGATAACCATCGTCCAAATAGAGGTAATGGGTATTGAGAATCCAGACCCACCACCTAAGTCAGCATCGTCAACCTCAAGCACATCCCCAACTTGATAGGTAGCGCCAGGGTTTACGATTACGACAGCGGTCACAGCATTACTAGAAACAGTAATGTCTGCCGTCCCGTTAAAACCGCTACCGGTTGTAAACGGGATATCTGGGTAAGACCCGTCTACATAGCCAGATCCGGCCGTAATAGCCCCAAGGCCGTTAATGCCGCTAGTTGTGACCGTCTGCACCTCGGTGCCAACAGTAATCCCCGTCCCGCTAATAATCTGACCTACGATAACGTCAGGGTAGTAGGTCGCTGTATTAAGATAAGGGGAGCCGTTAACAATATCAAAATCGTCTTGGAATACTTGCTCAGAGACAGTCGTTACCCAATCGGCCGCGACAGGAAATGCAAACACCTGTGAGAAGTACCCAGCAGAGCGCCGAGCACCAATTGCCCCACCGGCGTCGTACCAAGTGTTCTCACGAATATTGTAGACAATCGCGTCGTTACATTCAGTGGAATCCCCGCGAGGGTAGTACCACCAAATCTCACCATATCGAGGTACTTTTGTTACCCAAACCTTTTCCCTAGCGCTATAGTTCAGGTTGTCGAAAAAGTAGTTCTGGTTCATGTTGTTTTCAATTTCCTTTACCGTACCGTTGTACAGAAGGAACCGATCAACGCCGATCCAGTAATAGATACCGTCGTACTCAATCACGCACTGCGACGATAAGATTGAGGTCTGGCTTGAGATAATGTCGTAACGCCAATAATTAGTGGTAGAGAAGTTTGATGTTCCAGCAACCCCCAAAGTCTGGGGAGCGAAGGAGACGCGTATTAGGCTGTCAGTAGCCCAGAACAGGCCTGAGGGGCTGTTAGAGCCCCCGCGCACGGGTAACCCCTTAACAACCTTCCCAGAGGCCACGTTGACCTCGTTAGCGTCAGCAGATACCCAATTACTAGAATTACCGGCAGAGCAGTTCTTTATCAGACCATTATTGCCGTAGACAAAAACATACGGGTGCAAGACAACAAGCCCACCAGAAACACTTACATTGTTATCGAAAGTTAACGTAGCTTGACCCGTAGCAGTCGCATTATTACTTATCACAACCTTGTAGTAATTCCCCGTAGTAAACGTGTACAAAGAGGTGCTGTTTATGACGGTAGTAACGGCAGCCCCGCCTGAAGTTGCAGACAAGGTAAATGTAGTAGAGCCGTTAGTGGTAATAATGTAGTACGTCTGCCCCGTAGTTAGCCCGATAGATAATGGAACGCTAAACGTCAAGCCGGCCAATGAGTTAACTATTGTTGTGATTGCAACGCCGCCAACAGATGCCGACAAAGTAAATGTCGTAGAGCCGTTTGTTGTCTTAATAAAATACGTAGTCCCAGACGTAATCCCTGTCTGTAAAGGCGCATTAAAAGTTAAACCAACAGTTGTGCCAGGCGTGGTCGTTATCGCAACCCCTCCAGGGGATGTTGACAACTGAGCTGTTGTAGCTGTTGGTGCCCCAATGACGTAATACGTCGTATTAGTAGTGACCCCCGTGGCCGTGCCAGTTAAGGTGCCAGTAACAGCAATCGGCTGGCCTACATAGATACCTGTAGTCGAAGTAAACGAAATATCGCCAGTAATTGACGTTACCTGTACATTGGCTAGTGCGGTAGAAGTTAACGTGCCGCTAACTGTCACAGGCTGATCTACATAAAGACCAACCGTGCTGCTACAAGTAAATGTTCCGCTAGTGCCGGTAATTACTGGGTTAGTTATAGTTCCCGTTACCGCACTACCACCAATAGTTACCGTCTGCCCGACGAATAACCCAGACGTTAAAGTACAGCTAAACGTTCCACTAACCCCAGTAACAGCAACTGAAGTTAACGATTCATAAGTATCCCCAGAAGATACAACAGTAGTATTTGCAGGTATGCCAGTGCCGGTAACAGTTTGACCAGCGCCAATCAATAAGTTAGTTGTAGATAACGTAAGTCTAGGGTCGCCGTTAATTGAATTACAGGACGCCGTAAATACCCCAATTTTTGACATTGAGGTACCGTTAATGTCGCCAATCAAAACAAACGTATTAGTTTCGTTGTCAATTGCTTGTAAATTCTGCCCTGGGTGGCCTAATAAAGATGCAACACCGGACCCAGCAACGTCATAGAACCCGTCCAACTGCCAAAGGTTAAGATCCGATGGCGTAAAATCATTCAATGTAAAGTCCAAAACACCAGACCCGACACCGTTATTGTCGATTGGTAAAACTTGCAAGCCGTCGTTGTACCCACTATAAATATAAGTTAGCCCGTTCTTTGGATTAACCCAGATACCCCGTGATGGGCCCGTGAGCTGAGCCGAGATAACCCGGTACCCGCCCATCTTACGAGGGCGCTTACGCTGGAACCTGACCCACTTGCCGTCGGTATAGTAGGCCTTGTCAAAAAGCGTCCCGTCCCGCTGAATGCCAGCGACAGTATCAAGTGCAAAGACTTTTTGGGTCATGTGAAGACACCACCAGCGATACCGCTAGGAATAGTTAAACCTGAAGCCGCTAAGGTCATCTCATTTACCCCGAGAATAGACCAACCAATCTCCCCAGAGCCGGGGCGGTACATGCCGGTATTTGTTTCAGAGGCGAAGTTAAGAGATGGGTTAACAACCGTTCCATCAGACAAGGAAGAAATGCTTGCGCCTACGCTAATTGTTGTCGCGTTATAAATATTTACCGAATCGCACAACAAAATAACCTGGTTACCGGCAGGCACAACCGCCGTATTAGAGCCAGCTACGCCAGTTGTGAAGGTAATATCGTAAGGGCCAGGATCCGTGGTTTGGTTAGAGATGTAGTAAACCTGCACCGTCTGCGGGATCTCTACCGTCACCGCGCCGGACAATGTCCCAATATACTTCTGGACAACGTTAGCGGCCTCCGCAGAGGTCAAGGTATAGGTGCCGTTCGTTACCAGCTTCGTTAGCTGCGTAAAGTTAAACTGCGACACCTTACCTAAGCCAACCGTAAAGTACGCCGTCCCAGAGCAGCACACAAAGCAAGAATCAGCAGGCTGCAAGCTAACCGATGCAACATCGTTAATATTCCCACTAGCCGGGGTAACCGCCAACGAACCAGTCCCTCCGTTGCGCACCAATACAAACCAATCGTTGCCTAGGGAGGCAGGCGTAGGCAGGATAAACGTACCAGCGCCGCCGTTCCAGATGTAGCATGAGGCCCTGTCGGCCGCCACAGCCGTATAGTTAGACGAGAACGTTACCATACTGTGCGACTGGTTTAAGGTCGTTGAGAGGGCCTTTAAACCATATCCGGCAAGTACCGCCGCATCAGCCGATGAAGTTCCGGCGCCGAATTGGAAAACGTTCCAGGTGCCGGCCTCGTCAGCATTGTCTGTTACGTAGATATACTGAGCTTGCCCAGGGGCAATCGCAGCAATAATCCCGCCGTCAAAGTCGGTTACCGTAAAAACAAAAACGCCAATGTTGTAAATCATCGCATCAGTGCCTACCGATGTCTGATTCGCCGGCGGCATGATTAAGTTCCACCCAGTCTCGTCAGGCAGGACGTCCATAATCCTCGCAGCCGCACCGTCAGCCGTGGTGCCGTTAATTGGCCACTCTAGTTGTAAATCCGCGGTTAATTCTATGTAGCGATAAGAAACGTCCGTCGGCTGGACTACGTTTCCTGTAAAGGGGCTGTTATATGACATAGTTAGGAGTCCAATGCGACGGCCTGACGGTCGGCTATGCGCATCGCATCCTCGGCCTTCAGAGTGTTGATAATAAGGTCGTACTGAGCCTGCCACATAGGCATCCGGTCATCGTTCTTCAAGAACGGCATCGACTGCAGTAACGTCCCGTACAGCATGGCCTGTGGGGCATAGGTTGTGAACCAATTAACCTGGTTAGTTGAGCTCAACGGCTGAACCCGCTCGTAATAGATAACCTCAAAGTTATAGTCAAGGTCAGGCGTCGGCGCCACTAACCAATGGGTGTAGTCATAGTCAGAGTAAAACTTCGGAACTTCCGTCTCGCTAGGATTTGGCCAGTACTCCCGTAGGTACTCAGGCTTGCGCAACAGGACCGGATACCGGTTGTTGGCCACTGTCACGTTCATGGAGACCGTCTTGTGCCACCGGGCAGGCTTATCAATCACCGACTGCGTAGCAATCATCTGGCTTTCCTGGACCGTCAGGTTGCCTAGAAACTTGATCTGGCTGGCAATAACCTGCTCAGCTAACATAATAAAAGTAGGAATCTTGTCTACCGTGGCGGTATCAGTCCGCTCCAGGTAGGAGATCACGTCAGCCACTAGGCTGTCATAGGTCATCACAACTGCGGAGGTCATGGTACTTTCCTTAAACTTTCATAGACTTACGGCCATTTTAAGGTCATGTTGCAACTATGTAAAACGTGTAGTTATTTGGCCAAATACAGGGACCGCTCATCACCTCGTCTAGTAACAAGCCCCCTCAGTACTTTTCCACCTGCCTTCGTAAACTTCAAGAATTCATTTGCGGCACCATCAAAGTCACCCCGGTTATGCTTCTGCCGTAAAGTGCTCCGCTGCAGGGTGCCTAGCCCAAGGTTGAAACTAAAACTGACCAGTGCGTCAAGCTGCCCTTGAGTAATAGGACCAGGGCAATACTTGGATACGCCTCGGATAAACCTCTCAAGATCCTTAGAAAGCACCGCATCAGCTTCCTCCATCGTAAACTGTCGATTCCACCCCTCCGGTATCGGCAGAGACTTCCTCTGCTCTAACGGGATCCTTGTGTGGTTCGGGTCGCATACATGCCCAACAAGGCATGTCCACAAAAGAGCCGGACAACGGTAGGGACGAAGCTTGATTCCTTCGTGGTGCCGAATCATTACTAAACATTGTTGGCTGACTTTCATTTGCCAAAAGCCCGGCCCCCGAAATGGAAGGCAATAATCGAAGCGAACAGGGCCTGAGTCTCGTCATCCCAAAGCTGATCTGCAAGGATGTCAAAAGATACATTATTGTTAATGCCGTGAATATATAGACCGACATCAATGGCCACTAACAGGAAAAAGAAGCCGAACGTGATAATCGGGCGCACACCGGCGCGGAGGTTCTTCATCCACTGGCTGGTGCCTTCGTTCAGGCTTGTGTCGTGGGCATAGATAGCCTGCATTTCAGCCTGCTGGGCACCCATTAAGGCTTGCTGAGTATCCGCGGAGGATTGGACCCTAATCTCGTCTAGCTTGATGTCCTCAATCTTTGCCTGGGCAGCGTAACCAGCAGCGGCTAGTTGTAGCTCACGCTCAGTCTGCATGGCGGCTAGTTTGAGCTCATGCCCTTTATCGGCACGGTCTTGGAAGAAATCCAAAACTTTAGGCAAACCGCCCATCAGGAAACTTATCAGCGTAGAAAGTAATGTCAACATTATTCGTCACCCCCGTGCCTAAACATCCACCAGATTATGTACATAATAAAGCTACTAATTGACACGCCCACAACGACTGCCAGCCACTCTTGAATGTTCTGAATCCGCTGCTCTTTCTTGCGTTTGATGGCGTATGCTTTTAGCCGAATCTGCCGGGCTTCTTCCTCAAGGGCATTCTTACGCTTTTGGATAATAGCGTCCCGCCGTTGGCACATCTCTTCGTACAGGCCAGACTCGTTACCGGAGCCGTAAATCAATGTTCACGGAGTTCCACTTCCATCTTGAACATCTGGCGCGACGCAAACATCGCATCAAGCGCCTCGGCGGTAGCGTCCTTCTGCTTACCTAGTTTCTGGTCATGCTCCTGCTGTATTACCGCAGCCTGGATCTCCCCCTGCGCCGTAAAGAATGCGCTAATGTCGTGGTAACACTCCTGTACTTCTTTACCGAGGGCGATTGCCTCTTTTACGCCAGCAACTGCCGCCTTGGCGACCGCGAAGGCCGCCCCAATCGTAATCGGATCCATATTTCACTTGTCGGCCTTCCCATCAAGTTTGTCAAAGATCTTACTCAGCATATTTTTCATGTCAGTAATATCTGACTTGTAATCATCCTTGTTAACATAAAGCAAAGGAAGGTCAGACATCTTATCTTCAAGGCGCGTAATAGAGCGGGTCATGCTGTTGATGAGCCAACCCCCAAAGAAACCGGCAGCGGCAAAGCCAACATTAATTAAGAACTGAGGTTCCATGCTTAGCCACCAAAGGAAACTACCGCCATTGGGGCACCAGAGAAGGTGCCGTCAACAACTAACGCGCCGCCGCCACCAAAAGATGCACCAACAAAAGCCAAGAGTATGCCGCTCATTTAGAACCCCACTGATATAACTACAATATTGTCGTCAATAAAAACAGCATTTGCTAATGATCTAGGAGGAAACTCTATAAATGCTCTTTTCTTTGCACGAGAAGAGCGATAAGAGTTTTCCACTAGCGAATGAATAGAGATAAATTCATCCGTATTGTTAAATAATATTATCGCATCCCCCTTAGAGAACACGCTACCAGGGAGAGTAACTACCCCTCCCTGATCTATCCTAACAATTTTATTTGCATCCGTTTTGGATAGCGTATAACTCATGGTTTAGGATACTTTGCCTTAACCGCCGCAATCTTAGCCGCCATTTCTGCCATAGCATCAGCGCCCTTCCACATTGCATCCAACTGATCCGCAAGCGCAGGATACTCAGCACGACGACTCGCATAGTAATCAGGATTATCAGCACGTACTATCTCAGACTTATCAATAGCGACAGTCTCAGTACCGTTAATGCCCTCAATCTCGCGCGTCTTAGGATTTAAAGCAGCCCAAACAGCTTCTTTTGCGTCAATCTCAGCCTTAACACGCCCCTCTGAGGCGGCAATATAAGTAGCCAAATCAGCGTCAGGTGGCACAAACGTCATCCAATCATACGTCTGACTGTTATGCTCAACCTTCAAAATAGCGATAGCGCGGTCTTCACCTGTTACGCCAGATTGCAAACCTTCTAAGGAAATCATTTTACCGCCTCCAATCTAAAGTTCTTACCCGGATGCTGACCCGTTACCGGCAGAATCTTGATGTCTTTAAAACCTACCGCTGTACACAGGTCAGCCAGCGACTTAGGCGTGTAACCCCACAGGTGCGGAGATAAAGCACCCTTCTCTTGTGTCTCAGGAGTAATACGGTCTACGTGAGCGCCATAGATACACATAGCAGTCATATGCTGATCTGCACCATCTTGCTCAAGGTAGTCCTTACACAAACCAGCAAGGTCAGGAGTCTCTAAAACAAGCATACCGCCCTCTTTCAACGTGGCAAGCCACTTCTCTAGGACGCTAGGAGCGCGATGCTGTGGAATATGTTCAATCACATGGCTGGCGAATATCTCGTCAGCGCAATGTTCTGGCAAGTCCAGCTTCATGATGTCTTGCTTGATGTCTGCGGTATCGCTGTGCATATCCACACCAAGGTAGCCATCAATACGGTCACGACCACAACCCATGTTGAACTTGATGGGCTGGCCTTCTTCTAGCAGCTTGGCGATAACAGACTTATAGCTGCCAGTACCTTCAGGCAGACGATCAGCCCAACGACGGTCAATAAACTCTTTGTCATCCAGCGTCAGGGGTCTAGTAGGCTTGATGTTCGTGTAGTAGTTCTTCAGGTCTACAGAAGGATGCGCCGTATACAGTCCACTTGCTAAATCCATATGCAGACATTGCACGTCAGTATTAACTAGCAACTTTGTGCCGCGCTTATGCAGACGGTGGACGAAAAAGTTGTCTTCACCAATGAACGGAATCTCGTCGTTGATGTTGTTGCCGATGCAGGTAAACGGCAGGTCAGGAGCCTCGTCTTTCATGGCTTGCAGAACGTGGATAGGAATCATCATCACATCCATGCCGGTCTGCCATGCTTCAATCAATTGACCAGGATCGACGTTAGGAATGGTGATCCAATCCTGATTGCGTACCATAATCATAGCGTCAGAGCATTTGATGTAGTACACACCTGTTACCACTGCGTCTGGGTTCTTTTCTGCTGTCTCATGCAAGACCTTAAATCCGTCATAGGGGAGAACGGTGTCTTCGCCGATAAACAGCATATATTTAGCACCAGAGGTCAGTGCTTGTTCTATAAGATAGTTACGGGCAACGTCTACTTTCTCGCCGCCGATATGCACAAAGCCGTGGGAGAAGCCCATCAGGTCAATGTGCAGTCCATCATATCCATCAAAATTCTGTGCTGCGGTTTCTTCTAAGTTGCGACGTGGTTGTGCGATTAAGACGTAAGGTGCGATGGTCTTTGATTCGTCGTAAATTTCCTGCATCGTGGCAATGATTTTGTCTCTGTTGTACACGAGTTCTCCTTAGAATTTATTAAAAAACGGGCTTAAAGCATAACCTACTTTTTGCTGTACGTTTGTGGAGATTTTTTGGCCTACTGCGGCATTTGATGGAATAAAATAAATACTTCCATCATTAGTTAAAATTCCACCTTGAAAAGTTGCATTTCCTCCGCCGGTATAAACTAAAGAATATGTGGAAACCACACCTGCGGCTGATATTTTTTGACCTACATTTGCAATACTAGGAACGAAATGTATATCCCCGTTAGGAGCTAAAACACCTCCTTGATATGCTTGTAATCCTGTATAAACTAATGAATAGGTGGATACAACACCTGAAGAATTTACTTTTTGTCCAAGAGAAGATTGGAATGGAATAAAATGAATATCGCCGTTAGGTGCTAAAACACCTCCCCTATAAGCGGCAGTTGTTGTATAAACTAAAGAATAGGTACTAACAACACCCGCCGCCGATATTTTTTGACCCCTATTAGCACTTGCTGGAACAAAATGAATGTCCCCATTAGGTGCAAGAACGCCACCAGCATAAGCAGTTGCTGCGGTATAAACTAAAGAATAGGTAGAAACAACACCGGCAGCAGATACTTTTTGACCTACAACGGCACTTTGGGGGACAAAATGTACATCCCCGTTAGGGGCTAATACACCCCCAATATAAGCATTTGTAACTGTATATACAAGGGAATATGTACTAACGACTCCAGAAGAATTTATTTTTTGCCCTACTGTAGGCCTGTAAGGAACAAAATGAATATCTCCATTTGGAGCCAAAACACCACCATTATATGCTTGCGCACTTGTATAAACTAAAGAATATGTAGATACAACTCCAGCAGCAGATACTTTTTGGCCTACTGCTGCCGAAGACGGAATAAAGTGGATATCTGTATTTGGTGCTAGTACACCTCCAACATAAGCAATCCCTACTGTATAAACCAGCGAGTACGTACTAACAATCCCATTAGTTCCATTGTTAGCATACGGCACACCATTCACTACACCTGCATCTAGCTGCTTCTTTAAGTTCAGCCACGCTACTAAGTCAGTACCTACTGAGCTATTGTCAGCCGTTGGCACAGTGCCTAGCGTGTTCTCTGATGGGAATGTAACGAATACAGTCTTAGTGCCAGCAGCAAAGTTAACAAGAGCATCGCTGTTACTTGATTCAAGCACCGTGGTGCGCGATAGCGTCGTACCAGACAGCGTAAACGTACCAATGCCCACCTCAAAGCTCGTAGCGTCAGTGATGCAGTAATACGTATCGTTGCCGTTACCTATGTTAGTAAAGTCTTGAAAGCCAGCTACCGCAGCGCCAAGCGTAAAGGTTCCCGTACCTGTCGTCGTGCTGGTTACTTTTACTCGGTCTTTAACGACATACGCCATGATGATCCTTAAAACTTATTTAGGTATGAACTGAGGCAGGTATCTAAGCCAAATGGTATAGCAGGGCAGGTGGAGATTTTTTGGCCTACGCCAGCACTAACACTGACAAAATATATATCACCATTAGGCGCTAAAACACCGCCGTAATATGCACCGCCAACTGTTCTGATTAATGAATAAGTAGACACTACTCCAACAGAAGATATTTTTTGTCCAACAGTTGCATTTGCATTCACAAAATGTATGTCGCCGTTAGGTGCTAACACCCCGCCGTAATATGCACCAGTAGTTGTATAAGCCAAAGAATAAGTAGAAACAACGCCAGATGATGATATTTTCTGGCCTCTATTTGCTTCATAAGGCACAAAATGTATGTCCCCATTTGGAGCTAGTACTCCACCAAAATAAGCATTGCCAGTTGTATAAACTAAACTATACGTAGAAACTACTCCTGCCGCTGATATTTTCTGACCTACTGATGCACCATTTATAATAAAATGAATATCTCCATTAGGTGCTAAAACACCGCCGTAATATGTACCTGCTGTGTTTACAAGAGAATAGGTACTAACAACCCCTGCCGCCGATACTTTTTGTCCTTTAGTTGCATTATAAGGAATAAAATGTACGTCACCATTAGGGGCTAAAACACCGCCTCTATAACTTTCAAAATAACCAGTTATTATTAAAGAATATGTACTAACAACTCCAGAGGCATTTATTTTTTGTCCTCTGTCAGCATAAGAAGGAACAAAATGAATGTCCCCGTTAGAAGCAAGAACGCCGCCGCTAAATGTTGAAGTACCAGCGTCTGTATAAACTAAAGAATACGTAGATACAACACCAGTATTTGTATTTATTTTTTGCCCTCTAACCGCGCTAAAAGGAATAAAGTGAATATCGCCGTTGGGAGCAAGAACGCCGCCAATATATTGACCTCCGCCTGAATTAATCAGCGAATACGTACTTACAATCCCCGCCACGCCATTGTTATTAAACGTCACACCACCGTTTACACTAGCCTGTATGTTCTTCTGGAAATTGTTAAACGCTACCTGATCTGTACCGATAGACGAGTTGTCACCTGTAGGCGCTGTGCCTTGTGTATTGATAGCTGGCTGTGGCACATAGACGTTCTTAGACCCTGCTGACCAGTTGACCAACGCATTGCTGTTACTTGATGATAAGACCTGTGTACGGGCTAATGTCGTGCCGCTAGTAGCATACGTGCCAATGCCTACTTCCCAATCAGTACCGTTAGTGATCGTGTAGTAAGTAGTGTTACCGTCACCTATGCTAGAGAAGTCCTGATAGCCAGCAGTAGCCGCGCCAAGTGTAAACGTACCTGTGCCTGTAGTGGTGCTGGTTACTAATATGCGATCACGGATAACGAATGTCATAATTAGAATTTATTAAGGAATGAACTCAGACATACGCCGAGGCCTAATGGCTGACCGGGATTCGTGGAGATTTTTTGGCCTATAGCATTGGAAACAAAATAAATAGTCCCGTCTGGAGCAAGTACGCCACCACTAAAATCAGAATTGAGATATGAATAGGTTGAAACTACGCCAGTAACTGATACTTTTTGCCCTACTCCGCGTTGAGAGATAAAGTGGATGTCGCCGTTAGGAGCTAATACGCCACCAGAATAAGCATTATTATCTGTATAAACTAAGCTATATGTTGATACAACGCCAGCAGGGGATATTTTTTGCCCTACAGGAGCATTTCTAGGAACAAAATGTATATCCCCATTTGGCGCTAATACTCCACCATCATAAGATTCATTTATTGTATAAATAAGAGAGTAAGTAGATACAACACCTGCGGCTGATATTTTCTGTCCTCTAGCTGCACTATAAGGAACAAAGTGTATATCACCGTTAGGCGCAAGAACTCCACCATAATAAGCATTAGTAACTGTGTAAACTAAACTATACGTAGAGACTACTCCAGCGGCTGATATTTTTTGGCCTACATTTGCTCTTGATGGAATAAAATGAATATCTCCATTAGGGGCAATAACTCCACCTGCATAAGCTTCTGCTGCCGTGTAAACTAAAGAGTATGTACTAACAACGCCAGAAGAAGATATTTTTTGACCTCTATTACCAGTAAAAACAATAAAATGTATATCACCGTTAGGCGCTAAAACACCGCCTTTATAAGCATTTGTTCTTGTGTAGACCAAAGAATATGTACTAACAACTCCAGTAAAACAATTTACTTTTTGTCCTCTTGCTGCAAGATTTGGAGAAAAATGAATGTCTCCGTTAGGTGCCAAAATACCACCAGAATATGCCCCTATTAAAGCGTAAACCAACGAATACGTACTTACAATGCCATTAGTACTATTATTCCCAAACAGCGTACCGCCTGTTACACCACTCTGTAGCGCAGCCTGAAACGCAGACCAGCCTGATAGATCAGTACCTATGCTGCTGTTATCACAGTTAGGCACACCCCCTGCTGTAGCCGTTGATGGATAGCCTACAATCACATCCTTAGTGCCAGCAGCAAAATTAACTAAGGCATCGTTATTGCTAGACTCAAAGACTTGTGTACGTGAGAGAGTAGTGCCAGAAGCCGTGTACGTACCAATACCGGTTTCCCAGTTAGTTCCGTCGGTAATGATGTAGTAGGTTTGCTGACCGTCGCCAATGACAGAGAAACTCTGATAACCAGCCGCTGCGGAGCCAAGCGTAACTGTACCCGTACCAGTTGTCGTGGTCGTGGTCTTAACTCGGTCTTTGAGGACTAATGCCATTGTTTAGCTCACGTTTCCAGTAACTACACAGGTCGTACCTGTAACAAACAAGATATTAGCTACACCACGAGTTGCTACACTAATAGTTGCCTTGTCTGCGTCAGTTCCAGCGATATAGGCATTAGTAATAGTCATCGTCATCGTGATAGCGCCACTCGTATTGTTGAAAATGATGATTGCATCACCAGCCGCAAACGTAGCGTCAGGAACCGTTATAGAGCCGCCTGTACCTACCTCAATTACCTTGCCTATATCAGCGGTTACCAGAGCGTAGCTAGTCGTCTTAGCCGATCCTGATTGCGGGATGTTTAGGTAGCCAAGGGAGAAAGTACCAGAAGGGTAGGTAGCATTCGTAGTCGCTGTTGTAGTCAACGTCAGGCTGTTTGCGCCAGAAGTAACCAACGTAGAGCCATTGACAATAGTTAACGTGCCTGTAGACGTTGAAACAGTTAGCCCGTTATATTTGCCGCCAGTAATGTCGCCTGTTGTATCTGCAATCGTAACGGCAGAGTTCTGAATTAACTTGCCTGTGGTTTGATCAAATCGCACAATAGCATTGTCTGTTGCCGATGCTGGCCCGACAACGTCACCCGCTGAGCCAGCGGACGAGGCTAATAAGGTAACCGTTCCTGCCGCATTCTCGCAGTACAACTTCATATCCTGAATATTGAGAGCAAGCTCACCAGGAACAAGGTTTGCGTTTGTAGGAATAGCCGCCGCCGTCGTACTGTAATACAGCGATATAGGCGTGTAGTTTGTTTGTGCCATTAGAATGTACCCCCTGAAATTCCTGACCAAGTCGGCGATGCGCCTGACCCTGCTGATGTTAATACTTGTCCTGCGGTTCCGTAATTAGCGCCACTTAAACCAATCGCCCCTGTATTGGCAATTCGCATACGTTCAGTTGGATCAATAGCACCATCGGCAGTTGTGCTAAATACTAACCTACCGGGCATGTCGTTTAAGCCGGGAGTTCCATCAACTGCTGATTGAATGTAGGCCGTTGGTAAATATGCCGCACCATCATATGCAGTAAATGAAATATTGCCAGATAAGTCCCCGCTACTAACAATAGTTGGAGAAGATGCTGAAGCACCTCGTGATTTTCCAAAAATAAAGTTAGGACCGTTTGCGCTAGTTACATTCGTTACAGATGCAACGCCTTGCGTTAATGAACTAGCTTGAGCAATGGATTGAATTGTTGGTGTGACTGTACCAGCGGGGGCAGAAAAACTTAGGGTAGAAGTATGCCCTTGAAGTACATCACCAGCAAAATAATTATCAGCAGTACCGCTCATGTACAGATTCCAACGACCAGTGCCGGAAGCTATGTTGCCGTAAAAACCGTAGTTGTTTGTTGCGCCAGTTAATGATGAATCAGCCGTGAAACCATATTGACTGGTAACAATTGAAGATGCACCAAATGTTCCTTGCGTTGCTCTGTAATGGTCTAATCCTGCTAATGTAAAAACACTATTTACTGTTCCTACAGAAGTTGAATACGCTCTAGCGGAGGTAGTCACATCAGACTGAACTTGACTTCCGTTAAACAATCCATAACTTGTAACTGCACCAGTTATGTTTGTTCCAATTCTTACTGTTGTGGCAGCTAAATTTGATGACCCAATTCCAACTCGCCCTGCGCTATCAATCCGCATACGCTCAGTCGGCGTACTAGCACCGTCAGCGGTTGTGCTAAATACCAACCTGCCGGGCATATCGTTAGTGCCGGGAGTGCCGTCTACTGAAGCTGTAATTCTAGCTGCTTCAATAAATTCAGTGCCATCTGATGCAGAATATGAAATTACCCCAACATCATCGCTTGAAACAGCAACGGCTTGAGCGCCAATAGTATCTGTTCTGGATTTAGAAAATACTAACCTTCCAGCGCCGCTTGATGCAGAATATCTATAAATGCCTCCAGCAGACGCACTTAGTGACGTTCCAATTACTTCAAAATTTGGAGTAACTGCTGTTGATGCTGTTGTAGTTGCAATAGCAGAAGTATATCCAGCTATAACTGCACCAGTAGCATCAATAACAAACGGACTAGCATCAGGATTGGTAGTATCCTCAACCAACAACGCGTTACCTGTGCCTAGCTGCGTGATGCGTAATGCTGCGTTAGTGTTGTCTGTTACTGAAACAATCTGGTTGGCTGTGAACGTGTTTGAAATACCCGTTCCGGCAGCCGCAAGGTTAGTTAAGGCATTAGGTGCTGTGGTTGCCCCAGTACCGCCGTTTGCAACAGCTAAAGTACCCGCCAAAGTCACAGCGCCCGTTGTTGCACTGTTTGGCGTGAAGCCCGTAGTGCCAGCGCTAAAACTAGCAACGCCAGTGGCAGCAGCATTGTCAACATATAGCTTGTTAGCAATGTCAGTATTAGCCGATGGGGTTGTAGTAATTGTGCCCGTAGTCAACGCAACAGACGTTATGTCTGTATTTGCACCACTAGCCGCGGCGCTTAGATTAGAACGCGCCGTTGAGGCATCTGTAGCTCCTGTACCGCCGTTCAGAACAGGCAAGGTGCCAGTTACCTGCGTGGTAAGACTGACCCCAGATAATGTGCCGCCAAGCGTCAAATTTCCAGAGGAGGTAACCGTCCCAGTCAATGTAATGCCGTTAACCGTGCCAGTCCCGCTGACCGACGTTACCGTACCCGCACCAGCAACCGTGTCCCAAGCAAACGCTGCCCCGTCCCATTTCAGGAACGTATCAGCCGATACCGGAGCGTCAACAAAGCTCGTGTTACTCGGCGAGGCCTGGTAAGGAATCTTATTTGCAGCACCACCGGCAATGTTTGTTGCGCTTATTGGGGTGCCTACAAGGGTGATGGTGCCGGATCCCGTAACCGGACCGCCCGTGGTCGTTAAGCCAGTCGCGCCACCAGATACATCCACCGACGTAACCGTACCGTCGCCAGATCCAAAGCTAGTCCAACTATTATTTTGATAGCCTTCAAATCGGCTTGTTGTTGAGTTATATCGAGCCTCGCCGTTTATAGCGCCACCAGGACGGTCCCCAGTTGACCCGATAGGCAAGACCATACCCTCAACGCCAGGTATAACCGGATTATCAGCCAATCCAATCGTTGGATTCCCTGGCCCCGTACCGTCAGCAACCGAGATCTCACTAGCCGTCCCAAGGATCTCTAAAGCGGTCACAGAGGCGCCGCCGACCAATCCCATGATCCCAGTACCAGAAAGGCCGTTAATCGTCCCTACGGTGCCATCTAGGCTGATTACAGGGTTACCGCCTGCGCCAGTGCCGTTAGTAACCGCTACCCCAGTAACACTCCCGGTGATTGTACGGCCAACGACTGCCCCGCTGGACTTTGAGATCATCCCATCAGCGCAGGTCTCTAGGCTGCCTGATACGCCGTTCAACGTAACAGCCAAAGTACCAAGGGCGCCCGTGTCAACTAAGCCGACACCGGTCGATCCCTGTAGCTGCCTTGAATTAGGCAGCGTAGGCTGATTAGTTGCCGTAAGAAACGTCTGCTGCTGGGTAGGCGAGTTCGCAATCGCCCCCGTCGTCGTCTGGACCGTCTGGCCATTCTGACTGATTGGAACCGATTCAGTGCCTGTTAGCGCCTGCGCTGCCGGCAGTTGGGTAATCGTAACTTGTGCCATTATTCGCTCGGGGAAATGATGTCAAGATTCCCATTATTTTCTGGGGTCTGCGTGTTTTGGTTCGTCGATAAATCAAAGTCACCATTCGTCCCAGTCACAATAGCGTTTGGCTGTACCGCAACGCTCGTATCTGGGCGAGGAAATCTCAAATTAATGCGCTCCGTCTTCCTAGCAGGTAGTCTATACGGATCGAACTGATCCTTACAACCCTGGTCGCATACGCGCAGACCAGGGAAGTTCGGGTCCGACTGCAATGAGACAAACGTGCGCTTCATCTTGCACCGGTCACAGATACCGATTGCAAGACTTGTCAGGCCAGTTGTATCTAAGAATATTGGCATCAGGCTGTATATACAGAAATATTCGACGATAGATAAATCGGCGACTTGTCTCGCTCTTCCTGCTCTGCCTCAAAGAAGTACTTCTCAGCCATTCTCTCAAGGTACGTAATGCGGTTATCCGACACCGCAGGCAGCTCTAGCGACATCCGATGCGCCAGCATAAAAATAACCGCCTCATACCACCGCTGCGGCACTTCCAACTCATCCGTCAAGGCGCCAACGTCCATAATCTGACGCGAATACCACGTCGTCATCTGAATAAACGGGTCGCTAGGAACGGGCCACAAGTAAAGACCTGGCTGCGGGATCGTCCGATTGAACCAAAATTGGTACGGTTGATTGGCAGTAAAGTTCTTGTTTGGCAGGTTCGTGTAATCGTCCCTGTTTAGACGGGACATCTGGACCTCAAGCGAGTTATTACCTACATAGAACTCGCGCAGTGCCAGCGTCGCGCCGCCATAAACACGTACACGGTAATATTCAACGGTCTGGCCAGGATCAACGTCAGTCCAAATCCATTGATTATCTTTGACTACAACAGACCCAAGGTCATCGAGAGTGCTCCAAGTAGCTCCATCAGTGGAGTACTCAAAAATAACGGACCAAGTAGCAGAACCACCACCAGCAACATAAGGAAGAATCCCAATGCTGCCAGCATAAATAGGATTATCAGTTCCATAGTCCACCTGAATGTTGCCATTAGCGGAATTTTGCTGACAGAAGGTGTCAATATCACTATCAGCCACGTTTGCTACCACGCCGCCGGCAGAGCTTGAGTAGCTACCAACAGGGCGGCTCATCTGCCGGTAGAGGACGTTGAGCACATCAACTGTGCCAAGAGGCATCTCGTAGATGTACTGATCGGCATTGAGGCCGATAACCTTCTTATTAATTGCCCAGTACTGAATGCCTAAGTTCGCTATGTGCGAAAGGGCAAAGAACAGCGACTGTCGCGCTGACAATAACTGCTCAGAGGTCAACTCCTCCGCTAATTTGCCACAACGACGAGCGCCATGATCGATTAACGTCTGGACATTAATGACTGTAGTGCCAACTGACCCAGAATATGACATAACAACCCCTTACCATCCAGGTGATTTTTTCGAGCGAGACTCGCCCGTGCTTGCCTTTGATTTGATGCTACCGCCCTTCTTGTACCCGAGCTGACGGCCTAAGCTACCGGCAGGGGATGGAGATAAGGTGGTCATGGCCTGAAAGCCCGGCGTAGACGTTCCCACAGCCTGGTTGATCTGGTTGAGAGACGAGCCAAGCGCCTGCGCACCCTCAGATATCTTATCGATACCCGTAGCCGCGTTAGCGCCCATGTCTGGGCCCATGTCGGTCAATCCACCATCAGCCATCTTTTTCATATTTTTCATTGGTTCCTCACCAGCCTGGGCAATTCCAACGCTTCATCGAAGCTCGGGACCTACTACCTTTTTCACTCTTTTCCGCTACTGCACCCATTCTCGCGCAGAATGAATCTCTGCGCTTCCCACCCTCTGGTTGCGGAGCCTTGAGCTCAGAGCCGGTCTCGCGGTTATACTTTTCACGGCCTTTTTGCGTTAAGCCAGCGCCGCGCTCAACAGGCATCTTCTCGCCACGGCCAACAGCTAAACTAACGCCACCCTTAGCCATCTTCGCAGTCTTAGCAGATTCCCTGAACGCACCAGCCGTCGGGGCGCCCTCAGAGCCAGGCTTGCGCATCTTTTCGTGAGAACCCTCAGCGATTCTCTGCCTCTTGGCGTGGATATTTGCGTACAAGCCGCCATCAGCAGCCTTAGCCTCTGGAAGCTTGCTGTAGGCCTTCTTACCCACGTTAGATTGAACGTACTCAGCGGCAGTAGAGGCTGGGATGCCAACCTTCTTCGCAATCTTAGGGTTATGCGCAACAGCCTGCATTAACCGGAACTGTGATTTAGATTTGGCTGGCATGATCAGCCACAGAAAATAGTAACAGCCGCACTAGCTGGTAGCGTGACATGAATGTTAGTTGTGAATCGAATTCCATTACCGGGGATTAACGTTGAGATTACAGCAGTATTAACTGTGATATTTACTCGCAAACGCTCTGTCCCGCCTGATCCACCATCACGGAAAACAATCTCGCCAGCAGTGCCGCCAGAAGCAAGTTGATACCCGGCAAGGTTTGCTGCCCCGGCATAAATAGTACCCGTAGCATCAGCGTGTTCTGCAAATACATTTGTCAATGTTGACATTGAAATCTCCAATTAAAAGTAGGGGCCGAAGCCCCCACCTTATTTAGCAAGCACCGCCACGCTTTTTGCCTGGGGCAACCGTTACTGACTTCTCAGTCTTGGTAACAGAACCCTTAGGCACCTCAGAGCCGGTAAACAACTTCTTAACTTTACCGGCCATTTCCTTCATCATGCTCATAGGATTCATTGCCTCGTCGAGTTCCTTCTGGACCTTTGGCACATTCTCAAACGCCTCACGACCCTTACGATCTAGCTTTTCCTCTTGAGCCTCACGAAGCAAGCGCTTCTCAGTTTCGCCTAAGCCGCCTGTAGAAAACTTCTTAACACTGCCGCCCTTTTTAAAGGTACCGGACAGTTGGTTAATGCTTACAGGCGCCGAAGGGCGCTTATTACCTTGTGGCATCTTGACGGCACGACCATCGCTCTGGACAGCCCCACCGTCAGCAAACTTTTTTGCTGCACCACCAGTCTTGTAGCCGCCAGCATTACCTTTTTTGACGCTACCAGTTGTAGTACCGCTTACGCCAGGAGGGGTCGTGCTAACGTTACCGTTAACGCCGCCACCCTTAGCGTACATCTTTACGCCGCCACCGTGCTTATAACCACCGCCGTTGCCCATCTTCACTTCACCTGTTTTTGCAGGGGAATTATCAGGGTGAGCCGTCGTTATCTTACTTTTGCCCATTTCGGACTTGATGATGCCGCCGGTAGCATAGCCGCCTTGACCCATCACGACGCCGCCAGTAGCAAACTTCTTACCGGACATCGCCTTTTTGATCATTGCGCGGTCTTGAGCTGCATCTTCATGCGCCTCGCCACCTTTTTTCATCATAGCAGCAGCACGGCCGATTGGAGCCGCAGGAGCAGCACCGCCTGGTCGAGCCATCATCGCACGACGACGAGCCGCCATTGACGGCTTCATCGGCGCCGTACCTGGCATAGCAGCGCCAGAAGGCATGCCGCCACGGGTAGGCATACGCGGAGCATCCACAGAAGGAGTCCCGCCCATTTGCATCTTCTTCTCTACTGAACCACCTTTTTTGAGCTTGAGCTCAACGGTAGGCTCCGTGGTCATCATCTTGACCATTGGTTTAAATTGACCCATTTCCATCTCCTATTAGGCTTGAGTGACGCCAAGGGCGCCAGCACGCGTTGCATTGGGGCCAACTGCGATTGCAGACAACAAGACGCCCATTACAAGGCGCTTGGTGCCGTCACAGGCTGACGAGGGGTCATAAGTCCCCCGAACATCGCCAGTGGCTGCTGTTGCAGTTGTGCTATCGGCGGCGACAAAAGTACCGGTATCCGCGGCTAATGTGTTATCCCACTTTACGCTGCCAACATAGCCAGCGTTAGAGACACGCACAGGAATGCCAATTACGTCAGACGTGCCTACAGTAATCGCAACGACAGTGCCGCCGCTTACCGTAACGCCCGTAATAACAGAAAAGGCCTTCTTGCCGTTTACCGTAGTTGAGGCAACCGCGCTCGATGTAATCGTCTCCGTCATAGCCTGGCCATAAATGTCAAAGCCAACAACGGTGAAGATACGTGAGGTCGGCGTACCTGACCCAGTACTAACACTTACAGCACGCGGGACATCTAGCCGATAACCATTCTGAAAGTTAGTGACACGAAACAGCGTGACACTTGTACCCGCAGTTAAAGTTATCGCACCAGCACCCGCAGGGGTTTGTGCAGTTGCCAGGTTGTTGATAACCGCCGCGGCCGGGACTGTATCCCATACATAGATCCGGCCAAGCGGCCCAACACCTGCTGACATAGGGGAGGGGTCGCCAAGCGACATCCCCATCTCAGTAACCGCAGTCCCGAGGAACAAATCATCATCGAACTGGGGCATGGTCTACTCCTTAGGCGTTGAAGCCGGTGCCGTCAACAATACCTGCCGAAGCAAAATTACCCGCAAACGCAATAGAAGTACCGCTCAGGTCAATTGACGTTATAGCCAATGCCGTGTCACTAGCAAAGAAGTTACCCGAAATAAGACCATTATCCTCAACTTGAGCGTCAAGTTTCAAATACAAAGCTTTATTAAAGTCCATAAACTGATTGCCAGAGACTTGCGTCGTTTGGAACGTATAAGTCGCCGAGGTAGCCGTTACAGACTTAATGTCAGCGCCAGTAATGCCAATAAAACGATTATTAGCAACCACATTGTGCGTCGTGCCAACACCAATCGGAGCAGCAGCAGCTTGGAAACGCATACCAATTGCAGCAGATCCGCGGATTAGGCTGTTCTGCACAACGTTCTCAGACGCCGTATAAGAATCATCCGTTGCATTCACTTGGAATGCCAAGCATGCCTTGTTTGCCGTCATTGCTGCATTGCCGTCAAAGACGCAATTATCAAACACACCGCCGTTACTATCAGTGATCGCAACATCGCTGTTGTCCTCATTGTAGAAACGCATGTTGCGAATGACTACGCCTTGCGACTCAGTAATGGTCAGGGCAGTGCCCGTCGCATCACCAACGTCAGGGCGCTCATAGCCGCCTACTTGGCAACCAATAATCGTCAGATAATCAACGCCGCTAATGACTAGATTTTCGTTGTAGGAGCCAGGGAACACAAGAATTGTGTCGCCAGCGCCAGACGTACAGGCGTCAATTGCCGCTTGGATCGTTGTAGAAACAATCTCTACACTTGAGCCAGGGGCGCCAACTTGGCCTGTCGCGTCAACATAAATAACCTTGCCGTTACCATTAGGAACAGAAATAGGGGCAGGACCAGTAACTGGAACGCCGAAAGAAGTGATCCCGTTAGGGAAATTTGTTAAAGCCATCGCGTGTCTCCTTGAAAAGCTCAGCGAATGTTAAGAAAAAGGCCGAGTTTCCCCGGCCCGAATTACTTAGATACCAGGCGTACCGTACAAAGTACGTGGGTCAGTCCAACCCACCTGATAACGCTCAGTTGCCTTGTAACGCATGGTGTCGGTCTCAAAATCACCTTCCATCGTCTTTTCAAGGCGACGACGCATCAGAAGCTTAGTGCCTTCTGGAGCATCGGTCTGAACCCACCAGGCGCTCGAATTGGTCAAACGCGACAGCACTGCAGCACCTTCATCAAGCAAGCCAATTGATTTGACTGGGTTGATGTCGTTGTTTGCATTACCGGAACGCAGGACCGACTTCAGCAGAACTTCAGCCTGGAACACGTTGCCTGGGGCAACCACCAGTTGACGTGGGACCAGACGGATTTTCTTCTGGTTGTTGTCAACAGCCTGACGGATCTGGATGAGCATCTGCTCAAGCGAGGTCTGGGACAGGTTAGCAGCGGTCGTCAGCAGGTTGCTGAAGGTGCCGTTAGCGATTGGGTGCGAAGCATTGCTCAGCGACACACCGTCACCGCCTGGGTAGGCCGAGTTAAATGCACGGTTCAGCACGTTCGCGCACAGGGTTTCCTTGGTTTCAATCAAGGACTGAGCGAGGTGACGAGCATAGACCGAGCCGATACGGATGTGGTCGCCGTCTTCCACCAGCACTTTGGTCAACGCGAAGGCCAGGCCATACACGTTGTAAACATAGCGCTGCAGGAAGAGCACGCCGCCCTGCTGATACGTTACCGGAGTACCGTCTGGCAGTTGTGGGGCGAGACCAAAACCATAAAGAACTGGCTCTTCGTGGTAGTTACGTGGGATACCGTCTTGCTCACGGAAAACGCGGGACCATTCGTCAGTACGTTGATCATAAACGCCGTCAAAGCATTCGTTCATGATTGGTTCAACGATACTGCGGAAGTCTGTACTTCTCATCGGGGCTGCCATAATTCAGTCCCTCCTTTAGATAGCGTTAATCGATGCAACGTACTGACTGAGAGCAATCTGTACTTGAACGATCGTATAGGAATCACCCCAGGCGTTATCTGGATAGGGGGCCAAGTTGATGACACGCATCACGTTAGTTGAACCAGAACCGGCAGGGGTCGTTCCCAGGGAAGCGGAGGACAGGCCAGTAGTAGTCGAACCAGTAGTTGGATTGGTAATGTCATACTGATCACCGACCGAATTTTGCGCGAGTGAGCCAGCAGACTGCATCTCATACACAATGTTCGGGTCGCTGTAGTAGTACGCAACCAAAGAACCTGTCTGGAACGATTCGTTAGCAGGCCAGAACGGGGAGATGCGACGACGACCTGTCGAATCAGTCCACTCAACACCAGCAAACGCGCCTTGAATGGCCTCGCTACCAGAACTATTTTCAATCCAGCCAGCAGTGTTCATCTTCACGGGCGCACCCTTGAAAATGTTCGCGGCGTAGCCGAGGGATACGTTTCCAGAAGTGGAAACAGCTTGAATGCCGTCAGCAAGTGCAACAGCGCGGTCCAAACCGGATGGATGGAAAGCGGGGCGCATGCCAAACGGAGCAGCAATAGTACTCATATTAGCTCCTAAATGGTTTAATGCTTACGCTCAGGCAAATACCGGAGCAGAAAGCGGCTTATCAATATTGCCCAAGCCTTCGCCTTCGACTTGTCCGAGCTTGCGACCCGAACTATCACGTCCAACCTGAGATTCAGCCTGCACCTTGATCTTATTAGCCTCTTCCATTGGCTGATCATGGTGGAAGTGAGTCATGATCTCCTGATAAATGTCTTCAGGGATCTTGAACAACAACATCTCGTTGCACGCAATATAGCCAATATGCTCTCCAGCCTTTACGCGGTGATTTTCAAACCCGTCTATCTCTTCTGCTTTCACAGGTACATAGCCAAGTCGAACCCGCTTATCGATACTGTCATAGCCATTGGTTGTCGATAACCAGCAAACGTGCCATCCCGGCAATTCCGGGGCATTGGGCAGCGCACTCTGTGTCCATTCATCGCTCCACATCTTCCGACGTTCCTGCGTTGACACAAACTTCTCTTCAGATGACGCCCTTTTAGTGTCCTCGCTTGCGCGATCTTCACGGCCACCTGACTTCAATGATTTCTTTAAACGTCCGTCCATAGTTAGCTCCTTGGGTATTTGCGTGATTCACGGGCATAGCGTTGCAGCATCTTCGTGCGGAGAGCTTTGTTCTCCCACAATCCTGCATCTTTCATTGCCCGTATCTTTTCTGGCTCAATTGTGACGTTAACTCTGCCACCTTCTGACATCGTCTCCCGCCCAGATCCAGTCACAACACTCCGAGGACGCCTACTTGATCTTTCGTCATCAGAATCAGTATAACGGTGAGGCAATTTTTTATGCAACCGTCTATTGAATTCTTGCCAATAGTCCGGCATAGCAGGGTCCCAACCTTCCTCGTGAAGCGTAGAATCCACAACCTTGGCAATCTTGCTGTCCTCGTCCTTGAGGCCAGAGTCGTACCAGTCGTTCTCCGCTAACCAGGCGTCAGAGTGCCGCTTGATCCGAGGATCGTAAGCTGGCGCCTCCTGAGCGGCCTGCATTGCCCGTTGCTTTAGGTGCCTAAGCTGCTCAACCTTCTGCCGGGCCTCGTAGACCGCGTCCTCAGCCTGGACGCTTAGTGCCCCGTCAGAGTTACTAATGGCCTCTTCCCGCTTCTTCTGAGCCCACTGTAGGCGCCTCTCCTCGTCGTCGATAGCCCGGTCAATCTGAGCTAAGTCAGTGCCCTGGGCCTTGCGCTCTAGGACAGCTAGGCGCTCCTTCATGGCCGCATTCTCGCGGTCAAGCATCTGCAGGCGCTGGTCTTTCTCTACATTGGTCTTCTTGATGTACTCTTTTTTGGCCTTTCGACGGGCACGGCGTGCCTCCCGAATCGGACTGTCGTAGTCGCCATCAGCGCTTTCGTCATCCGCATCGTCGTCTGCCTCTTGTGATCCACCTGCCGCGGCACTTACCGGCTCGTCATCGTCATCCTCAACCTCATCGGCCGGCATAGTGATAATGACGCCACCGTCCTTGTCTTCCCGATATTCCAACTCGGTTTCTTTTGCATCTGTACTCATAGTTCCTCCTTAGAGAAAGGCACGCATAGCCATCGGGTCACCCGTTAGCTTTGCGATAACTTCATGGTCGTTAAGGATCATGAAAAGCGCAGGATCTTCGTAATCGTCATCCCCAGGCACCTTCACTTCCCATCTGTCGCCGCCCCATTTCGGGACGCGGATGTAGTCGCCTACCTGAATCCAAGTGCCTTCAGGCCAGTACTCCATCGTGTCGCGGTTCTTATAGGCCAATGGGCCTAGCGCAACCACAACCGCTACCATGTTGTTCCACTTTTCGGTTTCCTTCGTCTCTTCGACTAGGATAATTCCCGCGCTCGTCGCCTTTTTGTGTGTACGCCGCAACTGAACTAAGATGCGACCTCCAAGGGGTTGTGCACCGGGATCCACGCTCGGAAATGCCCAAGCTAACTCAGCGTTATCACACGCTACCGGTTCATTCATTTTCATTATCTTCCTTTAGCAAATCGTTAAGAATATTCAAGGCATCACTCAACCCTAGATTCTGCCCGACCATCCTCTGATAAGACTCCCAGTTCACTGCATTACCAGCAGCGAGGGACACAGCAATTTCCTGCTGTTTAGCCTCAATCAGACCAATGAAGTCAGAGATAGTGTTCATTTACTTTTTGTCTGTGGCAGGCCTCCTGAGGATTTTTGGGCTGAGCTACCGCCTTTTGGTTGAAGGGACGTACCATCAAGCTTCTCGCCCATTGCGATGCGCTTGTGCTGCGGTACATTGATGCTTTTTTGCTCTTGATCACTCGTTGCCATAATTGCCTCCTGAGGGGATTAAAGATAAAACGGTCTTGTCTTGCTCGTGAGAGAGCTTGGCAGCATCCCGCGTTAAACGGGCCGTCTCGATGCGTTCTTTCATATCCTGGTCGTTGGTCGCAATGGCCAACTTCAACTGCTGATCCTCCATCGCAATGTCGAAGTCCTGCTTCATCTTCGCCATAGTCTCCTGGGCCTTCGTAGCGGCCTTCTGCGCCTCTAACGACATCTCGGCCTTGTCCCGCTCTGCACGACGCTGCGTCTCGGCCATAGAGGTGTCCAGAAGGACCTTGGTGTCCGGCGACATTGGCGGCTTGGGACGGTACTTCTCGGCCATCTGGGTGATCTGCTGGATAACCGGCATAATCCCCGACAAGGTCTGCTGCGTGTCCATGTCTACGTGCTGAGATGCGGCACCAAACAGCTTGTCCACCATCTTGGGATCCTTTAGGAGCTCGTACTCGGCCATCTTCTTGCCTAGTGACTGCTCCACGTAGCCGTTCATGCGGTTCAAGTACCAGAGGACGATGTGCTGCTTGACGTGCTCCATGACCTTAGGCACGAAAGTCGGGGCAATCAACGGATTGGCACCCAGTACAGGGTTCTTTGCGAAGTCCAGATGCGCCTGGATGTGGCCAAGATGGTCCTGCTCAGGGTAGGCCGCGGCCATCTGGCCAATTGCCATCGCCACGTTCTCGTTAGCCGCGTCAATCTTGACCGGCGACGGGGTATCGACCATCAGCTCG
>Ga0208975_1000276_pt1 | contig 27104 bp, 9 predicted proteins | sample GreLakmeER78MSRF_FD_187700 | JGI IMG/M metagenome (GOLD analysis project Ga0208975, IMG submission 187700) | Freshwater lentic microbial communities from great Laurentian Lakes, MI, USA - Great Lakes metaG ER78MSRF (SPAdes) | ecosystem: Environmental > Aquatic > Freshwater > Lake | place: Great... | reverse complement strand
TTCTAACACAGCAAATGTGTCTATTACGGCATCAGGTACACCACTGTCTGTGGCAAACAATGTACTCTTTCAAAGTAACTTAACTCTTGCCAACAACATGTTTTTGGGTGTTGTTGGTGCGGCAACCGGTAACTTAATCTCTGGTGGAACAATTCGTATAACAGGTCCAGGAACAGCGTTAAACGTAGCCAATAACGTCTTGGTTGGTGCGGATGTTCAAGTTGTTAACAATGTATATGTGCAGAACATTACTGCAAACGGCAACGTGTCAGTTACCCGAAATATTACAAGTGCGGGCATTTTGAGACTTTCTGGTTTGGCAAATGTAATGTATGTCAATACCGGTACGGCAACTATCAATCGTGTATTGAGCACTTACATGTATGCAGATGATGTGTTTACTGCAAACTTAACCGCTTCTGTGGCCACAATTGGTGTATTGAATTATTTGCCATATGCAAACATTGGTACAATCGATAACAATCTATTGAATTCTAATGATATCAATTCAAACACATTAGATACAACATATGGTAATGTTACTGTATTGGTTGCAAGAACTTCTGCAAACTTAGTTACATTAACATCAAACGTTTCAACAATCAATAATGGCACTGTTCAGAATTTAGTTTCCACAAATTCAACAATTACAAATGGTACTGTGATTAATGGTAACGTTGTTACATTGTCATCTAATGTTGCCACAATTAATACATTAACTGCATTAGTTGGAACCACAATCACTGGCAATGTTGTGACACTTACCTCAAATGTTGCAACAGTTAATACTGGTACAATACAAACATTGTTATCAAGTAATGCTAATGTTACGAATGCTTCAATTACATATTTGTCGTCTTCAAATACAATTACAGCCAACACATTAATTTCAAATAACATTGAAGTTTCCACTGCAAATGCTGCATGGATTAATGTATCAAATAATTTGAGTGTTAAAACTGGTGGTGCAATTCGTGTTTATGCAAATACAGTAGAAGATGAAGTTTTGACTGTTGATGGTAAAACAACTCTGCAAACAACATATATTCGTGGTAACATTGCCGTTGAAGGTACATGGACTGCGTTAGGTAACGTTGAGTATGAAGTTAGTGAATTTACATTAAATGCAAACACACCAACAAATGCTGATGCAACAATTCGTAACAATCGTGTTGTTGGCACAGATGCTTTGATTCGTTGGGATGAAACAGATGACCAATGGAAAATTTCTAAAGGTAATACATACTCAAGTTTGTATGGTATCTTGGATGCAAGTTTCTTAAATGCAACAGTAACGAGTAATAGTACCGCAAACGTTGCAACACCAAGTGCGGTTAAGGCTGCATATGATACCGCAGTTGTTGCTGGTGGTTATGGCAACAGTGCTTATACTTTGGCCAATACTGCCAATCAAACTGCAACATCAGCTTCTTCATATGCCAATGGTGCATTCACTGCCGCAAACACTGCAAATACATTTTTAATCATCACATCAGCAATTGTTGGTAATGTTGCAAATCTTGCTTTGAATTTGGCAACAACCGCAAATGCAAACTCCAATTTGGCATTCTTTCATGCTAATGCTGCTTTTACTTTAGCTAATACAGTTTCTGCTGGTTCGGTTGATAATTTTGCAAGAGAAAATGGCAACAGTGCAAATACATTGGCTACAACTGCAAACAATAATGCAAGGTCCGCTGGTTCTTATGCCAACAGTGCATTTGAGGTAGCTAATACGGCATTAAATAATGCTTCAATTGCTTTCAACTTGGCAGAAACAGCAAACACTAATGCTGCGTTAGCTAACGTTGCAGCTGCTTCTGCAAATACATTAGCTGGTAGTGCTTGGACATTAGCTAACGTTGCAAATACAACAGCAACATTAGCGACAACACTTGGCAATGGCGCATTACTAAAAACATCTGCATCATCACAAACTATTGCCAGTGATTTAACAATTAATGGTGATGTAACGTTTCCAAATGCAAAACGATTAATTAGTTATAATGCTTTCATTTCTGGTGATATTCGTGCGAATGGCAACTTCGTAGTAGTCAATAATGGATTGTTAGACACATCTGGTCCAACACAACCTGGTGGTATCAGAGTTAAACGTGGTACATCAACTGACGCTTATATTAGATGGAATGAGAGTGTAAGTCCTCCAAGATGGCAATACAGTGATAACGCTGGTAACTTTACAGATTTTAATGCTGCAAGTTTATTGGCTTCAAAAGCAACTAACATTGCTGGTGGAAGTGGATTTAGAATTCCATATCAATCTGCAGCTGACACAACAACTTTTATTGATGCACCAAGTGTTGGTGATAGATTCTTACAATGGACAGGTTCAGCATTTGCTTGGTCTTCAGTTACTCCTAATTTGACGAATTTGAGTGCAAGTAACTTAACTTCAGGTACAGTTCCATCAGCCAGAATGTCTGGTTCTTATGCAATTGATATTAGCGGTAAGGCATCAACAGCTGGCAATGCTGATACTGTTAGTAATGGTGTTTATACAACTCAGAGTTATTCTAATCCATCTTTTATTTCAAGTTTAGCATATAGTAAATTAACTGGTGCACCAACTATACCAACAAATACAAATCAGTTAACTAACGGTGCTGGATTTGTTACCGGCACTCCATGGACTTCATACGGTTATTTAACATCGGCTGTCACATCAGTATCAACAGGAAATGGTTTGAGTGGTTCAATTACTTCCACTGGCACATTAACTATGAGTGGTTCTTACACCGGCACCTTTTCGGTTACTGGTTCAATCACTTCTAGTGGTAATGTTACTGCTTTCTCTGATAGAAAACTTAAAGATAACCTTGAGAAAATTGGTGATGCTCTTGCAAAAGTTAGACAAATTACTGGTTATACATATAACAGAAAAGACCTCTCCGATAAAGCAAAGAGACATACTGGTGTTATCGCTCAAGATGTTGAAGTAGTTTTACCTGAAGCTGTTGAAGAACACAATGGAATTAAAGGTGTTGCTTATGGTAATATGATGGGACTAGTTTTTGAAGCTATTAAAGAGTTAGACGATAAATTAGAGGAAATCAAGAAACAACTGAACAAATAAAACTTATTGTGCCCCTATTCATTATAAATAAGTAAAAGTAAGGAGTTTCTTGTGGCTGAATTTGTAGAACTAACCATCGATCAAGGTGCAACATTTAATACTGTCATTACTGTCAATGACGGTACCGGCGTAGGTCAAAACCTTGTTGGTTATATTGCTCGGTCACAAATGAGGAAATCATATTATTCCTCTTCAAAAAGTTCATTTAATGTAACGGTTTCAACACCAAATATTGGTGAAATTACCATGGCCATGACTGCAGCCAATACTGCAAATCTTACGCCTGGTAGATATGTTTATGATGTAGAAATTGATAATAATTCTGGAGAAGTTACCAGAATTTTTGAAGGTATCATAACCGTTCTACCTAACGTAACGAGATAAAAATGGCAATACAAGTACAAGTAAAACCACAAAAAACAACCATTTCATCTGTAACAGTTGCACGAACAGCAAATATCAATTTGTCACAGTTAAACAACGTTGAAACACAAGGTGCCTTAGATGGCCAAGTGTTGACATATGAAGCTGGTTCAGGAAAATATGTTGTCAAGGATGTTCCCACAGTTAGAGGCGGTACATTCTAAGTGTCAACGATAATCATAACCAAATATTCGGTATCTAATACCGCACCAACTCCAGGACTATTAGACACTGGTGAATTTGCATATTCGTTTGTTTCCAATAAGATGTTTATTGGTAATGCAAATGGTTCTTTTGATATTATTGGTGGCAAACACTATATTGATTTAATCGATGAACGTACTAGCAATGTAAGTGCTAATACTCTTGTTAAACGTGACGCAAATGGGAACATTAGTGCTAACACATTTATTGGTAATTTACGAGGTACTGCAAACACTGCGAATACATTTGCAAGTCCAGTTCACTTAAATTTTTCTGGTGACTTGAGTGGTAATGTTATAGTTGGTGATGGAGATGAATATCCAGCAGTAGACATTTATTTAACTGACATTATTACTGGTGGAATTTATGGTAATGCCACTCATATACCAATTATTTCTGTTGCTTCTTCTGGTAGAGTTATCAATGTTAACACAGTACAAATTACAACACAAGATAGTTTTGACAAAGCAAATTCAGCTGCCAATACGGCAAATGCCGCTTTTGCGGCTGCCAATGTTTTAAATCCAACCAGTGTACTAACAATATCCAATACAGCCAATGCAGCATTGGCTTTGGCAAATTCTTCTTATATACATGTTAACAGTGTATATGATTTAGCAAACACAATTAACACCAACGCATTATCTGCCGGTGTTTATGCTAATGCAGCTTTCTTGGCTGCAAACAATGCAGTTGATCCTTGGGTACGTGCGGCCGCTAATAGTGCAAGTTCTTATGCTAATGGTGCTTTTGCAGCTGCCAATCTATCTGCAAATATTGCGGCAACAGCCAACACACAAGCAAATCTTGCTTTCAATACGGCACAAGAAACATCAAATTTAGTAATATCTTTATCAAATACGATATCGATTGTTTCAAATTCAGCAACGCTGGCATACAACACCGCACAAAATAGTGCGACTGATATTGTTAATGCTGGTTCATATGCCAACTCTGCGTATGTACATGCTAATGCAGCCTTTGCAAATTCAAATACAAAACTATCTACAACTGGTGGTACAATTTCTGGCAGTTTAGTTGTTACAGGTAATTTAACTGTAACTGGTAATTTAACTTACGTTGATTCGAATCAGTTAAACATTGGTGATAACATCATCACATTGAATGCTGACTTAGGACAATCTGCTACTCCAACACAGAATGCTGGTATTGAGATTGAACGTGGTATTGAACCAAATGCAGCTATCACTTGGGATGAAACTGGTAATAGATGGTTATACAGTGACGGCAATAGCGCTATTCAAATTGGTGCTGCAAGTGCTGGTGACTATGCCAACTCAGCATACTTACAAGCTAATGCGTCATTTGCTGTTGGTTCTGTTGTAACAATTCACGCAGAAGCGGCTTTTGCTAGAGCTAATCTTGCCAACAATAGAGCAGTTGTTTCTGGTAACTATGCTAACGCTGCATACACTCAGGCAAATACTCCGAGCTTTGTTGCTAACTCAGCTTGGTCACACGCTAATGCAGCTTTTGAGGCTGCAAATACTTTAAGTCCTACATTTTCTCAAGCGGCTTTCAACCAAGCAAATACTGCAAATACAATTGCGGCCACGGCTGACCAACGTGCTATAACTTCTGGTTCATATGCTAATTCAGCATTTATAAAAGCAAATACAGTAACGTTAGCTTACAATCACGCAAATGCTGCTTTTATTCAAGCAAATACTGGTGTACAGTCTTCACAATTTGCAAATGCGGCTTTTTCTCAGGCTAATACTGCAACATTAATTGGTTTGGCTGCATACGCAAAAGCAAACTCAGTTATTGATTTAGCAACAGGTATTCAAGCTCTAAACCACGCCAATGGTGCTTTTGATGCAGCTAATATATCATTCACTATTGCAACTAGTGCTTTTGCATATGCTAATAGTTTGTCAGTTACTGCTGTTGATACATTCGCTAGAACACATACAAATTCAGCATTCGAAAATGCAAACACAGTTGGTCGTTATGCAAATGCGGCTTATGTTCAAGCCAATTCTGCAACATCTGCAGCTTCTCAAGCAGACCAACGTGCTGTTACTTCTGGTGATTACGCAAACTCTGCTTTTATTACTGCCAACACAAAACTGTCTGCATCTGGTGGCACTGTATCTGGTGATTTGACAGTTTCTGGTAACTTAACTATTAATGGTACTACTGCAAGATTTAGTGTGCCAACGTTGACTGTTGAAGATTCTATCATTGACATTAGCGCAGAAACAATTGGAACACCAACACAAAACTCCGGTATTCGTGTTATTCGTGGTGATGAAAATCCAGTATTGCTTCGTTGGAATGAATTAGTAAAATCTTGGCAATATACAAATGATGGTGTTTTATACTCAAACATTTCATCTTCAGCCGCAGAGTCATATGCTAACGTTGCATATTTACATGCTAATGCGGCTTTTATTCAAGCTAATACTCCTAGTCATACTGCCAACTCTGCTTCTGTTTATGCCAATGCGGCATATAATCAAGCAAACGTAACGACTTTACATGCTAATGCCAGTTATATACAGGCAAATACTGGAACACAGTATGCACAGTCAGCTGGTGTTTATGCCAATGCAGCTTTTGAAGCTGCTAACACAGCAGACCAAAAAGGTGTAAGTGCTGGTTCATACGCTAATGCAGCTTTTGCATATGCTAACGTCATCGCATCTGGTTCAACTACTGCGGCATGGAATCACGCTAACTCAGCATATGACCATGCTAATACTAAGTTTGCTTCTGCTGGTGGTACAATTTCTGGTGACGTATCTGTTACTGGTAATTTCACTGTTTCAGGCACAACAAGTTACATAAACACAGAACAAGTTAATATTGCTGATAATATTATTAACTTAAATTCTGACGTTGGCCAGTTTGATTTACCTTCACAGAGTGCTGGTATTTCTGTTGAACGTGGTTCTTCTGCGAATGTTGCATTGTTGTGGAATGAAGTAACCGATAAGTGGACATTTACAAATAACGGATCCAACTATTTAAATATTGGAACTGATGCAGCTGAGTCTTATGCTAATGGTGCTTTCGCACAAGCAAACACTGCCAACACTAATGCGGCAACTGCTGACCAACGAGCTGTTACTAGTGGTGATTATGCTAATGCAGCTTTTACACAAGCAAACACTGCCAATACTAACGCAGTTACGGCAGATCAACGTGCTGTAACTTCTGGTTCATATGCCAACTCTGCCTACACATTAGCTAATACTGCTGACCAAAGAGCTGTTACATCTGGTGATTATGCTAACTCATCTTTTACTGCGGCCAATACTGCAGATCAAAAGGCAGTATCTGCTGGTTCATATGCTAACTCCGCTTACTTACACGCTAATGCTTCTTTTGTTGCAACAAACACAACAAATCAACAATCAGTAACTTCCGGTTCTTACGCTAATTCTGCTTACAGTCAAGCAAACACCGCTACAACAAATGCCGCAACGGCCGACCAACGTGCCGTAACATCTGGTGTATATGCTAATGTTGGATATACTCACGCCAATGCGGCGTTTGTTGCAGCTAATACGGCCGATCAAAGAGCTGTTACATCTGGTGATTATGCCAATTCTGCATACGTTCAAGCAAATACTGGAACACAGTATGCAACATCCGCTGGCTCATATGCTAACTCCGCATACACTAATTCCAATGTAGCAAGTCAACGTGCAGTAACATCTGGTACATACGCTAACGCAGCTTACACTCAAGCAAATACTGGAACACAGTATGCAACAAGTGCTGGTGTATACGCTAATGCAGCTTTTGACCACGCCAATACTAAATTTGCTTCTGCTGGTGGTTCAATTACTGGTGACGTTGATATTACAGGTAACTTAAACGTTTCTGGTTCAACAACATATTTAAATACACAACAACTTAATATTGGCGACAATATTATTAATTTGAATGCTGACTTACCACAATTAAGTTTGCCTTCTGAGAGTGCAGGTATTTCTGTTGAACGTGGTGTATCTGCAAACGTATTAATTTTGTGGAATGAAACTACAGACAGATGGACATTCACAAACGATGGCACAAACTATCGTAACATTGGTTCTGATTCTGGCGAGACATATGCAAATGCTGCTTTCTCACAAGCAAACACTGGTACAGAAATTGCACTTACTGCTGGTGATTATGCCAACTCGGCATTCTTAGCCGCAAACGTTGCTGACCAAAAAGCAGTATCTGCCGGTTCATATGCCAACTCAGCGTACACTAATTCTAACGTTGCAAGTCAGAGAGCTGTTACATCTGGTTTATATGCCAATTCGGCTTATTTACATGCTAATGCGGCTTACATTCAGGCTAATACTCCAAGTTTTACGGCCAATTCTGCCAGTTCATATGCCAATGGTGCATTTGATGCCGCAAATACGGCCGATCAGAAAGCAGTTTCTGCTGGTGTTTATGCTAATACTGCTTACTTACATGTCAATTCTGCATTCACATTATCAAATACTGCAAACCAAACTGCAACAGCCGCAAGTTCTTATGCCAATTCTGCATATAACTTAGCAAATACAATTGCTTCTGGTTCAGCAGCTGGTGCCTATTTACATGCCAACGCTGCTTATGTTCAGGCAAATACTGCATATGATGATGCAACAGCTGCAGGTTCATATGCTAATTCTGCTTATACATTATCCAACACCGCAAATCAGAGAGCTCTGACTGCAGGTTCATACGCTAACTCTGCATATGTTCAAGCAAATACAAGTACCCAATATGCACAAGCCGCAGGTGACTATGCCAACTCAGCATACTTACATGCAAATGGTTCTTTCATTGCTGCAAATACTGCCGATCAAAAAGCAGTATCTGCTGGATCTTATGCCAACTCAGCATATACATTATCTAATACTGCAAACCAAACTTCTATTTCTGGTAGTTCTTATGCCAATAGTGCTTTTGTTGCGGCTAATACAGCTGACCAAAAGGCAGTATCAGCAGGTCTATATGCTAATTCAGCATATGCATTAGCTAATACATTAGTAACTGGTTCAATTGATGGATATGCAAGACCACATTCTAATAGTGCTTTTGATGCAGCTAATACCGCTGACCAAAGAGCAGTAACTAGTGGTTCATATGCTAACTCTGCATATGCATTAGCTAATACAAAATACTCAGCTTCTGGTGGTACAATCTCTGGTGATGTAACAGTTACTGGTAACTTGATAGTTTCTGGTAATGTTGTAACGATTAGTGCAACAAACCTAAGTGTTGAAGATAACATGATTTATCTTAACGCTAACAATACTGTTGCTAATCCTGATATTGGTATTGCTGGTAACTACAACGATGGCACTTACCATCATACTGGTGTCTTTAGAGATGCATCGGATGGAACTTGGAAATTCTACTATAACTACTCTCCAGAACCAGATGCATCACCATACATTGATACATCACATGCTACATTTAGAATTGCTAATCTAACTGCAAATCTGATTACAGATGTGGCGTTTATTCGTGGTTTTGATCCGATATCTTATACATCTGGTGCATATGACGTTGCGAATGCTGCTTCATCATATGCTAACAGTGGTTTTGTAAAAGCTAATACTGCTGACCAAAGAGCTGTTACATCTGGTGATTATGCGAATTCTGCATACACACAGGCCAATACAGGTACTCAATATGCGACAAGTGCAGGTGTATATGCCAATACAGCATATCTACATGCCAACGCAGCTTATATTGCAACAAATACTGCAACGCAATTTTCACAATCTTCAGGTGCATTCGCTAATGCAGCTTACGCAGCCGCAAACACCGCAGACCAGAAAGCAGTTTCAGCTGGTGTATATGCCAATGCAGCTTTCAGTAAGGCAAATACTGGTGTAACTGATGCCGCTACGGCAGATCAAAAGGCAGTGTCTGCTGGTGAATATGCAAACGCATCTTATATCCAAGCAAATACTGCAACAACAGATGCTGCTCAAGCTGACCAACGAGCTGTTACTTCTGGTGTCTATGCCAACGCTTCTTATATTATTGCTAACACTGCCAATCAACGTGCAGTAACTTCTGGTGTATATGCGAATTCAGCTTACTTACACGCTAATGCCAGTTTTGTTCAAGCCAATACTGCAGATCAGAGAGCTCTAACTGCTGGTGATTATGCAAATGCCGCATTTACTCAGGCCAATACAGCAACATCTGATGCCGCAACTGCAGATGGTAAAGCACTCACTGCAGGTTTCTTTGCGAATGCTGCATTTGGTAGAGCTAATACTGCAAACACTAATGCTGCAACTGCTGACCTAAAAGCAGTAATTTCTGGACTATTTGCCAATGGTGCATATGGTGCCGCAAATACAGCTTATGTACATGCCAATTCTGCTTACGAATTAGCAAATACTTTAATATCAACTTCTGTTGATTCATACGCAAGACCACATGCTAATGCAGCTTATGTTGCGGCTAATACGGCAGATCAGAAAGCAGTCTCTGCTGGTGTATATGCCAACGCAGCTTATGTTCAAGCAAACACAGGAACACAATATGCAACGAGTGCTGGCTCTTATGCTAACTCTGCATACTCACAGGCAAATACTGCAACATCTAATGCTGGTGCCGCTCAGAGTGATGCTACATTGGCTGGTATTTTGGCAGCTGCAGCTTACAATCAAGCAAACACACTTACTGGTTTTGTGGCCAGTGCGTCTTCTTATGCCAATGGTGCATTTGCGGCCGCAAACACCGCAGATGCAAAATCTGTAATTTCAGGAGGTTACGCCAATTCAGCTTACAGTCAAGCAAATACGGGCACTATACTTGCACAGGCAGCATATAATTCTGCCAACACAATTATAGCAGATTCTCTGGCATTCTCAATTGCACTCGGATAAATAAATTATTCAAGAGGTTATACATGGCAAACAGTTTTAAAAATAGTTTAGTACAAGCAGTTGGAACAGCAGCAGTTAACGTATATGCATCTGGCATTGGCGTACAATCTACTGTTATTGGTTTTACAATATCAAATGTAACATCGGCCGACATTACTGCAAATGTAACAGTACATTCTGGTGGTAATACTTCATATATGGTCAAACAAGCAACAATCGAACCTGGTAGTTCCATGGTTCCTGTTGGTCAACTACAAAAATTAGTATTAACTAATGGTGATTATATAAGAGTTCAAACCAACACACCATCATCAGCAGATGTTATTCTAAGTGTGCTTGAAATAAGTTAAAGACATGACAATAAATTACCTAGGCGATCAAGCTAAGAGTCAAGCAAAAAGAGTATCGAATACAGCCAATTCTGCTTTTGTTGCGGCCAATACGGCTGACCAAAAAGCAGTTTCAGCTGGTGTATATGCCAATTCGGCATATGCGTTCGCTAACACAATTGCTGGAGGTTCAGCAGCTGGTGCATACTTACACGCCAACTCATCATACGTTCATGCAAATGCTGGATTTAATGAAGCGAATACTGCAACTCAATATGCACAATCCGCTGGTGTATACGCTAATGCTTCATATACATTAGCTAATACAAAATACTCATCTTCTGGTGGTACAATCTCTGGTAATGTTGTAGTTACAGGTAATTTAACTGTATCTGGTGCAACAACAACTGTAACATCTGAGATTGTTAAGATTGCAGACAACACAATTGATTTAAATAGTAACTTCGAATCTGGCACTCCAACTGAAAACTCTGGTATACGTGTCATCCGTGGTGATGAATTACCTGTTCAATTCCGTTGGAACGAAGCAAACGACAACTGGGAATTCACTAATGATGGTACAAACTTTCGTTACATAGCTTCAATATCTGCAGAGTCTTATGCTAATGTTGCTTTTAGTGCCGCAAACTCAGCATCATCTTATGCTAATGGTGCTTTTGTTGCAGCCAACACTGCTGACCAAAAGGCTGTGTCTGCTGGTTCTTATGCCAATTCAGCATATGCCAAGGCTAATAGTAGTGTAAATTTTTATGGTAACTCTGGTGTAGATGGATTTGGTTTAGGTGGCAGTTTCTCCGTACTTGGCCAAAATGGTATTGTAACTTCTGGTGGTATTGGTGGCAACTTTTACATTAATGGTGAACAGATATTCACACATGCTAATGCAGCGTACAATTTAGCAAACACATTAGTATCGACAGCAATTGATTTATATGCTAGACCACATGTAAATGCCGCATTTATTCTTGCCAATACGAATGCAACAAATATAACCATTACTGGTTCATATGCTAATTCAGCATATTTACAGGCAAACACAGCTACAACTAATGCAGCTCAAGCCGACCAGCGTGCAGTAACTTCTGGCGCATACGCTAATGCATCATACATTCAAGCAAATTCTAGTTATTTACAGGCGAATGCTGCAACTATTAATGCAGCTGTTGCGGATCAAAAAGCAGTCACATCAGGCTTATATGCAAACTCAGCATATACACAGGCAAACGCATCATATACTCAAGCAAACACTGCTACGACAAATGCAGCTACTGCAGATCAGCGTGCAGTAACATCTGGTGTTTATGCTAATGCGGCTTTTGGTGTTGCCAACTCTGCATCATCTTACGCAAATGGTGCTTTTGTTGCAGCTAATACTGGTATAACAAATGCAGCGGCCGCTAGCTCTTTTGCTAACTCTGCTTTTATACATGCCAATGCATCATATCAATTCGCAAATACAATTGGTGGTGCAGTTAGAGGTACTTTCATTGCACGTAATTATGTAGCTGATGGTATAAATGTAAATTTTGAAGTATCTAATACCGCATCCGAGAGTAGTATATTTGTTACTCAAGATGGTGTTGTACAAGCTCCCTTTTCAGACTACATAGTTTATGGCACAACATTAACATTTACTCTTGTACCTGCAGCCAATGTTGACATTCAGATTAGAGAATTGTCTATTGCTGAAACTGCTGCTTCAGATAATGTTGCTAGAGGATTAATTTCTACAGTTAGTTCACATGCCAATGCAGCTTTCAATGTTGCAAATTCAGCATCTTCATCAGCTATTACTGCAGGTCTAGATGCAATCACTGCATCCAACTTGGCAAATACTGCCAACTTAAATGCAACATCTGCCGGTTCATATGCTAATTCAGCCTACGCATTAGCAAATACAATTGCATCTGGTTCAGCTGCTGGTGCTTTCTTACATGCTAATGCTGCTTATGATTTAGCTAACACAGCTTCAGTTAATGCATTGTCAGCTGGTTCATATGCAAATTCTGGTTATACAACAGCCAATACGGCCGCCCTAAATGCTTTATCTGCTGGTTCATATGCCAACGCATCTTATCTAACTGCCAACACAGCTTCGTTGAATGCACTCTCAGCTGGTTCATATGCGAATGGTGCTTTTGTTGCAGCCAATACGGCAGACCAGAAAGCCGTAACTTCTGGTGTTTATGCTAATGGTGCTTTTCTCTCCGCAAATTCAGCAGGTGTTTATGCTAATGCTGGTTTGTTGGCAGCCAATACTGCTGACGAAAAAGCAGTAATTGCTAGTTCATATGCGAACTCTGCATATACAACCGCAAATTCTAAACTGTCTTCATCTGGTGGTACAATTTCTGGTGACTTGAATGTCTCTGGTAACTTAACTGTATCTGGCCAAGTAACAACAATCAACACAGAAGTTATTGCTCTTGCTGATAACACCATTGATTTAAACAGTAATTTTTCAACAGGTATTCCAACAGAGAATGCTGGGTTAAGAGTTATTCGTGGTGATTCAACACCAACTCAATTACGTTGGAATGAAACGAATGACAAATGGGAATTTACAAACGATGGTTCTTCTTACAGCAATATTGGTTCAGCAGCTGCAGAATCATATGCTAATTCAGCCTACGCATTAGCAAATACGATTGCTTCTGGTTCAGCTGCTGGTGCTTACTTACATGCTAATGCTGCTTATGCACAGGCAAATATTTCTTCTCAATATGCAGTATCAGCTGGTTCTTATGCCAACTCTGCATACATTCAGGCCAATTCTAGTTACGTTGCGGCAAACTCTGCAAGCTCTTATGCCAACTCAGCATTCATAGAGGCAAACTCTAGTTACAACCAAGCAAATACTGCAACAACTAATGCATTATCTGCAAGTTCATATGCTAATTCTGCTTACATACAAGCAAACACAGCAAACCAAACGGCAATTGCGGCAAGTTCATATGCTAACTCTGCTTACATACAAGCAAACACAGCAAACACAAATGCGGCAACCGCAGACCAAAGAGCAGTAACGTCAGGTGTGTTTGCTAATAGTGCATATAGTTCTGCTAACTCAGCATCTAGTTATGCTAATAGTGCTTTTGCCGCAGCCAATACTGCTGACCAAAAAGGTGTGTCTGCTGGTGTTTACGCCAATAGTGCATATAGTTCTGCTAACTTAGCATCTAGTTATTCTAATAGTGCTTACTTGGCAGCCAATACTGCTGACCAGAAAGCAGTCTCTGCTGGTTCATATGCTAACAGTGCTTTCTTGGCAGCCAATACCTCCGACCAAAAAGCAGTAACTTCTGGTGTATATGCTAATGCAGCTTACACATTATCTAATACAGCAAATCAAACTGCAACTTCTGCTAGTGTCTATGCCAACGCAGCTTTTGCAGCTGCCAACTCAGCAGTGGATACATGGGTTCGAACAGCTGCAAACAACGCTTCGAATTACGCTAACTCAGCATATTCAACTGCCAACACGGCACTAATCAATGCTGGTACGGCTGACCAGAAAGCAGTAACATCTGGTTCATATGCCAACTCTGCATATGCTCAAGCAAACACTGGAACAATTTTAGCGCAAGCATCATTTGATTTAGCTAATTTATTATCTGGCGGTACTTCAACCGATGGTTTTGCTAGAAATGTTGCTAATGCCGCAAGTTCATATGCCAACTCAGCATTTGTTGCAGCTAATACTGCTGATCAAAAAGCAGTTTCTGCTGGTGTATACGCTAATGCAGCCTACACACAAGCTAATTCCAATTATACAAGTGCTGTCACTAAGTTGGTGGTTACATCTCCTGGCTTGTACTACAGTGTTGACCAATATTCAGGAAACAATCCTACAATATATGTTTCTGCCGGTGAAACAATAGCATTCTTTTTAGATAATGTATCTGGTCATCCGTTCATGTTGCGTGAATCAGAAGGTGGCACAAACTATAATACAGGTTTAACACACGTTTCTGTCAATGGTGTAGTATCAACAGGATCTAGCGCTCAATCTCAAACCACTGGCACTATCTATTGGAAGGTGCCTTTTGATTTGGCTGGTTTGACTTATGTGTATCAATGCTCAGTACACTCAAGTATGGTTGGTAACATTGTTATTCAACAACCAGTTTCTCTTGTTGCATCTAATACCACACTAGCTTTTGCTCAAGCCAATGCCGCATTTGCAGCTGCTAATAATGCAGTAGATACATGGGTTCGTTCTGCTGCTAACTCTGCTTCCAGTTATGCTAATGGTGCTTTCGTTGCAGCTAATACAGCTGACCAGAGAGCAGTAACTTCTGGTTCATATGCCAACTCAGCATACACACAGGCCAATACAGCTGCAACGAATGCACTGTCTGCTGGTTCATATGCTAACTCTGCATACACATTAGCTAATACAACTGCACTAAATGCGGCAGCTGCATTTAATACTGCCAACACCAAGTTCAATTCTACTGGTGGTACAATCTCTGGTGATGTAACTGTTACTGGTAACTTAGTAATTTCTGGTAATGTAACAACAGTTTCTGCAAATAATTTAAGCATACAAGATAACATGATTTATCTGAATGCTAATAATACTGTTGCCAATCCAGATTTAGGTTTTGCTGGTAATTATAACGATGGTACGTATCACCACACTGGTGTGTTCCGTGATGCTTCCGATGGTACATGGAAGTTTTTCTACAACTACCAACCAGAACCAGACGCATCACCATATATCGATACCAATCACTCAACATTTAGAATTGCAAATTTAACTGCAAATCTAATCACTGATGTTGCTGTAATTCGTGGTTACGATCCAATCAACCACACAAATACGGCATATGCACACGCCAATGCTGCGTTTGCTTTTGCTAATACAGTTTCTTCTGGTACTGCCGTTGACTCTTGGGTTCGTGATGCCGCCAATGCAGCTTCTAGTTATTCTAATAGTGCTTACTTGGCAGCTAACACTGCCGACCAGAAAGCAGTCTCTGCTGGTGTTTATGCTAATGCTTCATACACTCAGGCTAATACTGCAGTTACAAATGCTGGTTCAGCTAGTTCTTATGCAAATAGTGCTTTCGCTGCGGCTAATACTGCAGATCAACGTTCAGTTACAAGTGGTTCTTATGCTAATTCCGCATACAGTCAAGCAAATACTGCAGTAACCAATTCTTCTACTGCTGACCAGAAAGCAGTAACTTCAGGTGTTTACGCTAATGCAGCTTTTGAAGCTGCTAACACAGCAGACCAAAAAAGTGTAAGTGCTGGCACTTATGCTAATGCATCATTCACCTTAGCTAATACAGCCAATGTTACTGCAACTTCTGCTGGTGTGTATGCTAACGCAGCCTTTTTAGCTGCTAACACTGCAAATGTAAATTCTGTTTCTGCTAGTTCATACGCCAACTCAGCATACACACAGGCCAACACAGGTACAATACTAGCACAAGCATCTTTTGATTTGGCAAACTCATTATCTGGTGGTACTTCTACAGATGGTTTTGCTAGAAATTCTGCAAATGCTGCAAGTTCATATGCTAACTCTGCATACTTACAGGCTAATACAGCAAACACAACTGCTACTAGTTCTGGAGTATACGCTAATGCAGCTTTTGTAGCCGCAAATGCTTCTATCAACTTCATCACATTAGGCACTGCCAACTCTGCAGCTTCTTATGCAAATGGTGCCTTCGTTCAGGCAAATACTGCTGCAACAAATGCTGCTCAATCAGATCAACGTGCCGTAACATCTGGTGCATATGCTAACTCAGCATACATTCATGCTAATGCAGCCTTTGCAATTGCTAACTCTGGCGGTGGCGGTACTACCGACACATTTGCTAGAAATCAAGCTAATGCATCATACATTCACGCCAATGCAGCCTTTGCAGCTGCTAATGCAGGTGGTGGCGGTGGTACTACCGATACGTTTGCAAGAATTCAAGCGAATGCTGCTTTTGATGCGGCCAATGCGGCATCTGGTGGTGCATTCAACTTAAGTATTGCACTTGATTCTTTTGTTGCTGATGGAAACACAACAACATTTACACTTTCAACAACACCAACAAATGAGAACTACACATTAATTACATTGAATGGTGTAACGCAACATAAGTCTGCATACACATTAACAGGCAACGTAATTACATTCTCTGAGGCACCATCTACTAGTTTACCAATTGATGTTGTAACTTATTATGGTGTTCCAGATTCTGCTGGTTCTTATGCTAACTCCGCATTCCAAACTGCCAACTCTGCTGGTGCATATGCAAATGCAGCTTTTGCGGCAGCTAACAATGCAACAGACACATGGGTAAGAAACGCAGCTAATGCGGCTAGCTCTTATGCCAACTCATCATTCATTCAGGCTAATACTGCAGACCAAAAGGCAACAAGTGCCGGTGTTTATGCGAACGCAGCTTTTACAGCCGCTAATAATGCAACTGATTCATGGGTAAGAAATGCGGCTAACTCTGCTTCTTCATATGCCAACTCTGCGTTTGACTTGGCCAATACTGCAAATGTCACAGCAACATCAGCTGGTGTTTACGCTAATGCAGCCTTTGCAGCTGCCAACAATGCAGTAGATACTTGGGTTCGCAACGCAGCCAATTCAGCAAGTTCATATGCCAACGGTTCATTTGGTACTGCAAACTCTGCGTCATCGTATGCTAATGGTGCATTTATTCAGGCAAACACTGCTACAACTAATGCAGCTACTGCTGACCAAAGAGCAGTTACTTCTGGTGCATATGCCAACTCAGCATACATCCATGCTAATTCATCTTATGCATTTGCAAACACAGTTGCTTCTGGTTCTGCGATTGACTCATGGGTTCGTTTGGCTGCAAATGCGGCAAGTTCTTATGCCAACTCTGCATATGCCGCAGCTAACGTTGCTGACCAAAGAGCAGTAACATCAGGTGTCTATGCTAACTCATCATTCGAAGCAGCCAACACGGCCGACCAACGTGCAGTAACAAGTGGTTCTTATGCTAACTCAGCATATACATTAGCTAATACTAAGTTTAATTCTACTGGTGGTACTATCTCTGGTGATGTTAATATCACTGGTAACTTGACAATCACCGGCCAAACAACTTACGCAAATACAACAACAGTACTTTTAGGTGATAATATTATTACCTTGAACGCTGACATTCCTGCGGCAACTGCCCCAACAGAGAATGCCGGTTTTGAAGTTGCACGTGGAAGTTCTACAAATACAGCGATACTCTGGAACGAAACCACAGACAAGTGGACGTTCACAAATGATGGCACCAACTACAGTAACATAGGTTCTGCAGATTCTGAGTCCTACGCCAATTCCGCATATCTTGCCGCAAACACGGCCGATCAACGTGCGGTAACTTCAGGTACATATGCCAATGCCGCATTTGGTATTGCTAACTCTGCTAGTTCATATGCTAATGGTGCTTTTGTTGCAGCCAATACTGGAGACCAAAAGGCAGTATCTGCTGGTGTATATGCCAATGCCGCATTTGATGTTGCCAACTCTGCAAGTTCTTATGCAAATGGTGCATTCGTTGCGGCTAACACAAAACTATCAACATCTGGTGGTACAATTACTGGTGACTTGACAATCAACGGCAACATAACAGTTTCTGGATGCACTGCAACCTTAACTGTTGAAACATTAAGAGTACATGATTCTATTGTTGATGTTGCATGGGATGTAACTGGTGTTCCTGCACTTGACGCTGGTATACGAGTTGTTCGTGGAGATTCTAATCCAGTAATGTTGAAGTGGAATGAGTCTATTGATAAGTGGACATTTACCAATGACGGCACAAGTTACTCCAATATTGGTTCATCTGCAGCAGAAGATTATGCAAATGCAGCCTTCACAACAGCCAATGCTTCTGTAAACTTCATTGCAATTGGTACTGCTAATTCTGCAGCTTCATATGCTAACTCTGCATTTGCCGCAGCCAATGCATCAGCAAACTTCATTACAATTGGTACCGCAAACTCAGCAAGCGCTTATGCTAATGCCGCATACTTACATGCCAATGCGGCCTTCGCAGCTGCTAATACAGGTGGTGGCGGTGGTACAACAGATACATTTGCAAGAAATCAGGCTAATGCCGCTTTCATTCAAGCAAATACTGCTGTGTCTTTGAATGTTGCTGTAGATAGTTTCACTGGTGATGGATCAAACACAGCATTTACATTAAGTGTAACACCATTCAGTAAAAACTTTACAACTGTTACGTTAGACGGCATTTCACAACACAAATCTGCATATAACGTCAGCAGTAATATATTAACATTCTCAGATGCACCTGATACTGGTGTTGCAATCGATGTTTCTACATATTATGGTGGTCAACAAGGTTCTGGCCAATACCAAACTAGAAACTACACTGGTGACGGCACAACTGTAAACTACACAGTCTCAGCAAGAACAAGTGCAAATAGTGTTATGGTAATGGAGAACGGTGTTGTACAAACGCCAATTACCGACTATACATTGACTGGAACAACTCTAACATTTGCAGTTGCACCAACGTCTGGCACTAAGATTCAGATTAGAGAATTGTCATACGGCAGTGATAGTGCAACTGTTGCATCTTCGTATGCCAACTCAGCCTACATACAAGCTAACTCTGCATTTGAAACTGCAAACACAAAAGCGTCAACTGGTAAAGCTATTGCAATGGCAATAGTATTTGGATTCTAAGGAAATAAAATGGCAAACCCGAACATAGTAGCGGTAACGACAATTAACGGAAACACAACGGTGCAATCAATCACAACAGCTGCAACTGCAATTGTTGAAAATGGTTCTGGTAGTGGTAAAGTTTATAAGATTAACTGTTTGATTATTGCTAACGTTGATGGTACAAATGCATCAGACATTACAGTTGACTTATATAGAAATTCAACTGCATATAAAATTGTTAATACTGTTTCTGTTGCAGCCGACAGTTCATTTACCGCAATTGACAAAACACTGTCTCTGTACCTATTGGAGGGTGATGCACTACGTTTGACCGCTGGCAATAACAGCAGACTTCAAGGCGTATGTTCATTTGAGGAGATTTCTTAATGTTTAATGCTGGTGTTCGTGGTAAAAGAGCAAAAGACGGTGTTGGTTTTTTATCAACAGCTGAGCAGTTTAATCAAAAGAGTTTTCTTGTTCCAACAGTAACATCTTTTTCTATTACTGATGTTTCTTATGTTCCACTGGATAACACTGCCGTAGATACTGCAGGTGGTGAGATTATTGTTATTAATGGTTCAGGTTTTGCTCCTGGTGCCACAGTTCAAGTCGGTGCCACAACAATTGGTTCAGTAACATTCATTGACCAAAACAGATTGGCATTTGCAGCACCAGCACTCAGTTCTGGCAGTTACACAATCTATGTCACAAACAGTAATGGTGGTACAGGCATATTATTATCTGGCTTAGTATATTCTGGATTACCAACATACTCAACATCTGCAGGTTCATTAGGCACAATCTACGAAACTGCAAACATCAATACTGCCGTTGTTGCAACTGGTGATGCGCCGATTACATATTCAGTGATATCAGGTACATTGCCATCTGGTGCAACACTAAATTCAAATGGTACAATTACTGGTAATGCGCCAGTCGATGGTTCAAGTACAACATATTCATTTACAATTCAAGCATCTGACGCACAGTTACAAGATTCTACACGTGCATTTACGTTAACAATTAGTACAGATGTTTTGACTTGGGGATTGGCAAACAATACAGTGTATTCATTGGATGGTGATACAACAATGTCCAACGTTACATTGAGTGCAACAAGTTCGGCTAATTCAAACTCTGCTGTGACATTTGCAGCCAATACATTACCGACAGGTGTGTCTTTATCTGGCAATACAATATTTGGAACACCAACAACAGAACAAACAGTCTATTCTACATTGACTGCTACTGCAACTCAAACAGGAAGAACTGCGACTCGTTTTGTTTCTTGGGTAGTTTCTGTTTCAGATTTGTTTTTTAAATATAATACACTAGCAATTCAAGGTGCTGATACAACATTTGTAGATGATGCAAGTACTAATAACTTTGCAGTAACAATTAACGGTGACACAAAGCCAAACAGTTTTAACCCATACACACCGGGTTATTACAGCGTTCAATTTAACGGTTCTAGTACTAGTATAGGTACCTTTACCGGTCCAACAATTGGTACAGGTGATTACACAATTGAATTTTGGATTTATCACAGTTCTGTTGCTAGTGACCAAGACTATTACCAAACTTATTCTGGTAGTTCGCTTAATATTCTTTTGGAATACGATGCTGCCGCCCAAAAAGTTCGTCATGTTTTAAGAAACGATTCGGGTACATCTAACTTTGATTTTAACAGCGGATCTGGACTTGTTGTTAATACTTGGAATCACTTGGCATTTGTATTGAGTGGGTCAACAGCCTATACTTTCATTAATGGTAATTGTACTACATTAGGTGCGACAGTATCGGCTACTGGCACTAGATCAGGAACCTATACTAATACATTACTAGGTGCTTTGTTTTCAGGTGCTAGATTTCTTAACGGAAACATGTCTAATTTTCGTTTTGTGAAAGGTACAGCCCTATATACTAGCAATTTCACCCCATCTACCATCCCATTGACTGCTGTTTCTGGTACAGCATTATTACTATGCCAATCAAACAGGTTTGTAGATAATAGTACAAACAACTATTCACTTGGTACTATTGCTTCAGGACTACAGATAAAATCATTCCAACCCTTTGTGCCAAACACCGGTTATAGTGGGTATGGTAGTACTTACTTTGATGGTACTGGAGATTATTTATCCGTGCCGTATAATTCTGCATTGGCATTAGGCAGTGTCAATACTTGGACTATAGAATACTGGGTATATTTCAATGCATCTTTAGGCACATACACACCTATATCCCATCAACAGGATCCGACAGTAAGATGGTGTGTTGAACATAATGCATCAACAACGTTGTTACTATTTGATAATTCAACAGGAACTACATTTACAAACCCATCTACTCTTGCACCTAACACGTGGTATCATATTGCATTTGTCAGAGACGGAACAACCGTAAGAATGTATATCAATGGTGCGGTGTCAGTTACCACGACAACTAGCAATTTAAGTAATATTACAAGTGGCCCGTTATCAATCGGGCGAAATGAATTTGGAGGGGCATATTTCTTTTATATGAATGGTTATATTGCTGATGTTCGTTTGGTTAAAGGTACAGCAGTATACACCACAACATTCACCCCACCCTCAGCACCCTTAACCGCTATAGCAAATACAAGTTTATTAACATTACAAAACAATCAACCAGTAAACAATAGTGTGTTCTTAGATAACAGTACGAATAACTTTTTAGTTACACGTAATGGTAATACTACTCAAGGTACATTTAGTCCTTATGGTGGTAACTGGAGTAATTATTTTAACGGAACTACTGATTATTTGACCGTGCCAGGATCTTCTAAGTTAGCACCGGGAAATAATCCCTTTACCGTAGAGTGCTGGTTTTATGCTACAAGTACATCGGGAATAAAAACAATTATTAGTGTACAAGGGTCATGGTTATTTTACTTAGCATCCGGTGGTTATCCTAGTTATGCCTTCAGTGGTCTTAATGTAAGAAGTTCAGGAACTGCTGTAACAATAAATTCATGGAATCATTTGGCTTTTGTACGTGAAGGTACAGGATCAAATCAATTTAAGTATTATTTGAATGGTACTCTAATATTTACTGGTACAAATAGTGATAATATTACTTCAACTAGTACAGTTTACATCGGAGAACAAGATGCTTCTTCATCAAATTATTGGCCAGGTTACCTTTCTAACTTAAGAATTATTAATGGCACTGCGTTATATACATCTACTTTCACACCAAGTACCACACCACTAGTACCAATAACAAATACAAGTTTATTAACCTGTCAATCACCTCGTTTCATTGATAACAGTATAAACAACTTTACTCTCACAAAAGCCGGCGACACTAGTGTACAACGATTTAGTCCGTTCAATCCATCATCAGTAACTCCAACCAGTTATAGTGGTTATTTTGATGGTACGGGAGATTATTTAACTTGGTCTGGTACTACAGTAGGTACAGGAGCAATGACGTTTGAATGCTGGTTTTATTACACCGGTTCTTTTAGCGGAATATCATCTTTCATCGGACCGGGTAGTGCTATTACTGGTGGATTAAATTGCAATCTTAATAATTCGACAACATTTTCTTTTGATCGTTATGGTGTATCAGCTAATAATTTTACTGTTCCAACAATAGCCGCAAATACTTGGAACCATGTCGCTTTTGTAAGAAATTCAAGCAATGTAGCAACAGTATTTTTTAATGGTGTTAGATCAAGTACAGGAACAGTATCAGATACATACAGTTATACAACTTCTGCCGCTATTGGATACACAGGTGGAGCAGTTCCAAGAAATTGGATTGGATATATTTCCAACGCAAGATTGGTTGTTGGGTCTAATGTTTACGACCCAACCTTAACAACGATTACTGTCCCAACAACTCCGTTAACCGCTATTGCCAATACAAGTTTATTAACATTACAATCACCGACATTTATTGATAACAGTACAAACAACTTTACGATTACTGCATTTGGTAATAGTCAACCGACACAACAAAACCCATTCGGTTTTACAAGTACAACAACCAATGGCTATACACCAAGTACAATAGGTGGTAGTGGTTATTTTGATGGCACCGGTGATTCTTTAAGTATTCCTGCCGGTACGTACCTGCAATTTACAGGTAATTACACTATAGAATTTTGGATATATTTTACAAGTGTATCGGGTGACCAAGATTTAGTTTCAAATTATGTGTCTAATACATCTGCGGATTGGACTATTGTTTTATCTACAACATTCCAATACTATCCAAGTAGTGCTGCTTCAGCTGTCGTCGGACCGACTGCAATTGCTAATAGATGGTATCATTTTGCAGCAGTTAGATCCGGGACAACTTGTTCTATGTATATTGACGGCGTATCAGTTGGCACGCCATTAACTTTCTCGGGAACATTGGGCGATGCAACAAGACCAGCATATATAGGTTCAAGAGGTGGTAGTAGTAATTTTACACGTGGTTATATGTCAGATGTCCGAATTACAAAATCTGCACTATACACAAGTAACTTTGTACCACCTGCACAACCACTACTCGCAGTACAAAATACAGTATCATTACTCAATATGACCGGTGCTGGTATCTATGATGCCGCAATGATGAATAACTTAGAAACTGTCGGTGATGCTAAACTAAGTACAGCAATAACTAAGTTTGGCGGAAGTAGTATGTATTTTGATGGCACCGGTGATTATCTGATACTACCTGCAGGACAAACAGGTGCATTTAACACAGGTAACTTTACTATTGAGTTTTGGTTTTATGCCACTACTGTTGCTATAGCAAATCAAGCTTTTATAGCGCAACGAACCGGTGATACGGTAGCCGTTATTGGCTGGAGTATACGTCTTGGAACATCCACATTTGCTGCCGATATATCTAATGGGTCAACTAACTATACTCTTACACATCAAACGGCAGTATCTGCAAATAGTTGGAATCACGGTGCCTTAGTTAGATCGGGCACTTCAATAACACTTTATTTAAATGGTGTAGCTAATTCATCTCCACAGACAGTAGCATCTAATTACATTTTGAATGGATCTGGTAGTACCATATACATAGGATATGCATCCTCTGGATCAGTAATTTCCTCGTTTAATGGTTACATAGACGATTTAAGAATCACAAAAGGTTATGCACGTTATACAAGTAACTTTACGCCACCAACCACAACATTTAAAATCAAGTAAAGATAAATAGTACATGGCACTAACAAAAATACAACCAGCAAACTTAGACTCAGCCAATGACTTCTCTTCATTGGTGACCTCAGTATTCTTACTTGCAAACTCTGCTTATCAAACTGCAAACACTGCATCCACCAATTATTTTCCGGCCGGAGATTATGGTTCCGTTGTACCTGCTGCAGGAACTTTAGACGAAGAAACCGTTGTTACATATGATTTGAAGACAGAACCTTCAACGCCAGCAAATTACTTTCTAGAGTTGGACTTTGGACCACTCTAAACATAAATAGAATATAAAAAAGGACTTTTAAATGCCAACACAGATACAATTAAGAAGAGGTAGTACTGTACAAACGTCTACCTTTACTGGCGCAGCAGGTGAGATTACAGTAGATACCGATAAGAAAGTAGTTGTTGTACACGATGGTTCTTCTGCTGGTGGTATTCCTCTTGCACGTGGTAATCATGCACAAGCTGCGTTTGATGCGGCCAATACTACATCAACTGGTGCAACTTCTGCTGGTTCGTATGCCAACTCTGCTTACTCAACGGCAAACACGGCTGCAACCAATGCTTTATCTGCTGGTGTATATGCTAATGCAGCCTTTTCAGCTGCCAACAATGCAGTAGATACATGGGTTAGAAATGCCGCAAACTCAGCAAGTTCTTATGCCAATGGTGCTTTTGCAGTGGCCAACACCAAGTTCTCATCAACCGGTGGCACTATTTCTGGTGACGTTGTTATCACTGGTAACTTGAGTGTATCGGGCAACGTATTCCAAGTTGACGCAACAAATCTAAGCGTTGAAGATAATATGATTTATCTTAACGCAAATAATACCGTGGCGAATCCTGACCTTGGTTTTGCTGGTAACTACAACGATGGTGCTTATCACCACGCAGGTATGTTCCGTGATGCCACCGATGGAATATGGAAGTTCTTTTATAATTACGATCCTGAACCAGATGCATCACCTTATATTGACACAAGTCATGCATCATTTAGAATTGCCAACATTACGGCTAATTTGATTACTGACGTTGCGACTATCCGTGGTTACGATCCAATCAATCATTCTAATGCCGCTTATGCACAAGCTAATGCCGCATATAACGCAGCCAATAACTCAACTGATACGTGGGTTCGTAACGCAACCAATGCCGCAAGTTCGTATGCCAACTCTGCATATGCTGTTGCGAATACTGGTAATACGACTGCAACTTCAGCTTCTAGTTATGCCAACTCAGCATATCTACAGGCAAATACTGCTACGTCAAATGCGGCAACTGCTGACCAACGTGCGGTAACTTCTGGTGTTTATGCCAATGCTGCCTATGGTGTTGCAAACTCCGCAAGTTCTTATGCCAACGGTGCTTTCACACAGGCAAACTCTGCATTCAATAACGGTACTTCTGCGTCTTCGTATGCCAATGGTGCATTCTCTGCAGCTAATGCAGCCAGTTCTTATGCCAACTCTGCATATGCAAAGGCCAACACAGCTGGCGGTGGTTCAGGACTATTCAACTCTGCAATTAACGTAGCAACTGGTTACGCAATCACAAGTTCTTTGGCCAATGCCGTTGTATTCACTGCAAATGCCACAATTTATTCTATCTACGTAACAAACATTGGTCCGGATGTTAATGCTGCCGTGACTGTTACTGCTGACTTTACACCAACAGGTTCTTCTGCAAACGTTTCTTTGTTTAGAAATATTCCAATTCCATCTCGTTCTTCTGTAGAGATGTTGAAGAAACCACAAGTTGTTAAGGCAAATGACATTATCAAAATGCAATCGTTTGTCAATGGCACTGCAGCATCTTCTAATGCACACGTAACTATTGTATATGAAACTACTGCACTATCTTCATATGACAGAGCAACTGCATTGGCTGGTACTGGTTACTCCACACTTTACACTGCATCAGGTAGTCCAGCAGTTATTGAGAGTATCAAAGTTGTTAACCAAGACACTGCATTTGGCAACCATGCAATCAGTATTATCTGGTCAAACTCAAGCAATACTATTCAAGGTTACATTGCCAAAGACATTATTTTACCTGCAAACTCAACAATCGAGTTGTCTGAGGCACCAAAATATTTGTATGCTGGTGATAAACTAGATATATACTCATCATACGCCAACGTAGTGTCGGTGTTCGCATCAGCTAAACGTACAGCATAACGGAATCTTTATGGCAATCAGTGGAATATTATCATCTCAGAATCATTACAACCAGAGGGCTAGTGGTACTTGGCCAACTAGTGTTACACCCACTTATACCCTAACACCGGCATCT
>Ga0208975_1000274_pt1 | contig 27150 bp, 31 predicted proteins | sample GreLakmeER78MSRF_FD_187700 | JGI IMG/M metagenome (GOLD analysis project Ga0208975, IMG submission 187700) | Freshwater lentic microbial communities from great Laurentian Lakes, MI, USA - Great Lakes metaG ER78MSRF (SPAdes) | ecosystem: Environmental > Aquatic > Freshwater > Lake | place: Great... | reverse complement strand
ACCTTAAAATCCCAACGTGCGCGTGGGGTTGGCCCACCGTATGAAACCGCCGAGCGCCTAGCGAGTCCGCTTGGTGCTCCACGTGTTCGCTATTCGCTAGCACAAATCCTGGCCTTCGAGGCCGCCCACAACATCACCCCATTAAAGCCATGAGTTTATTTGCTACCGGCATTGTTCGCATCATCACGCAACCCACCATCCGCACGTTTGACAATGGCACGCAAGTAGCCAACCTGTTTGGCGGTATTGGTGAGGGTAAAGATAAAAATGGAGAATACATTAACAATGGTATCGACTGCGAAATATGGGGCAAGTCGGCTGAATTAATATGCGATAAATGCAAAAAAGGTGACAGCATCCAAGTGACTGGCACCATACGGCGTCAGGAATGGGCAGATAAGCAAACAGGTGAAAAGCGTAGTAAACATATAATAAGCGTTAGCAGGTTTGAATTTTTACCACGGGCTGCTAATAATACAAGCGAACCTGACGCTTTTTAACCCATGACTGCTGATGCAATGCGCGATTACCTAGAGGCCATCTCTCGGTATCCGTTGCTCACGACACAGCAGGAAATACAATTGGCACGTAAAATCGCGCAGTACATGGAGCTGCGCGATAACCCTAGCCCAACACCTGCTGAGCAACGGCTGATAAAAGCTGGCCTTAAGGCACGGGCTACCATGGTAAACTGTAATTTACGTTTGGTTGTACATATCGCTAAGCGCTATACAGGCAGAATCAAATCAATGGATATGTTGGATTTATGCCAGGAAGGTAACATTGGATTGCAACGTGCAGCAGAAAAGTTCGACGCATCACGTGGGTATAAGTTTTCGACCTATGCGTATTGGTGGATAAGGCAATCATTGAAACGTGCTATTGATAGCAAGGAGCGCATGATAAAAATACCGATACATATGATAGACCGTACGTTTAAGGCATTACAAATTGAAACAGAATACATGAAAGAACATGGCCGCAAGCCAAGTAAAACAGAATTAGCGGAAGTTATGGGTTTAACAATAGAACAATTGCTAGCATTAGTTGATTGCAATAGTGTTCATATCAGCCTAGATGAACTGGTGACAGATGATGGTAATTCATTACTTGATTTAATTGCTAGCCCTGAGGTGGATATTGATTTTGATTTGGACCACAGCAAGGAACATGTACAACTTGCGCTATCTTATTTAACTGATATGGAGCAAGATATAATAAACAAACGTTACAATGAAGATTTAACTTTTACGGCAATTGCAAAGGATCATAACGTATGCCGCGAACGTATAAGGCAAAAGATGACAAGTGCGCATCGCAAATTAGGTAAAATGATGTCAGAATATACGTTTCCACCACGGGCGTCTTGATTGTTGAAGATATAAAGTAGCTTCTAAAGCTGCTATATGATGTACGGCTTGCTTTATTAATTTAGATTGATGTGCGTTTTGTTTTATTAAGGTACTACATAATTTAGCAACTTGTTCACGGTCAGGGCAGTTTAAGGCAATTCTGCTCTGGCCTTCAAGTGCTAGCTGTTCCTCTAGACTGAGCTGCACCACCATCCACTCCATCATCACTACATTTAGCAGTTATCCGCATTCTAACAATGAAAACACCAACTATCAAGCGCGTTAAGTCTAAGGACGGCCATTATATTTGGCAGGTAACGTATGCTGGCATGTGTAAAGAGCATGTGCAAAGTTGGCAGGCTATGATATTTTATCATCAGGCGATGGAATGTTATCGCAACGACGCAGGTAACTTAAAAGCTTTATTGCACGCTCCAGATCCCAGCAATCATGATTAGTCCACCAGCTCCACAGTTCAGAATGGCCCTTTTGGCGATTGTGTAAGCTACAGCATGGCGCTAGGTTAGCCCTACTGGTATGGCCGCCATTCTTTTTTGGCACTAAATGGTCAAGTGTTATGTTATCAAATTGTTCACCGCAGATGTAGCACCTGCTGTCCCATTCTTCAATAATAGATTTGCGAAATTTGTGTTTAGTTACCTTACGACTGACTAACTCGGTCTCGTTGATGTGATGATTCATGAGGCTCCGGCATTTCGTAGGGAAGCACCTCATAATCAAGGAGGTGGGCGTTTGACTGTGCGATCTCTTCTAACCTAGCTGCGATGCCGGTAGCTACATCATCTGATGAATACTCACTATCTACGACCATCATGGCAGATATTTCAACTAGGTAGCGGTTCATGTTGCTGGCTCGCAGGTGATTTCAACGCCAGTGCTAGCGCGTGGTCTTAGTTTAAGCCATATCCCGCCAAGTGATTTTGGCATAACAATCTTTTCGATTGCAAAACCCCCACCGCCTTTAAACTCTTGTTTATATGTGCCTGTTTGTATATGCCAGCGTTGCTCTATTCTTTGCTCGCCTTTATTATTAATCCTGTAGCATGGATGCGCCACAATTGTGCGTTCATGATTATGACCATTAACTATTACATCTGCATCAGGCATAATGCTGGCATATCTACCGCCGCCTAGTGTGCCTTTTGTTATTACACCGCCCCATGTGCCGTGGTGATAACCAAGAGTTAGGCGCCTAATTTTTTCTTGTCTTTGTTGAGCAGCAACATTACCTTCCATGTAAAAAGTAAAGAATACAAACCCCTGGTACCGCATATGTTCTACAGGGCTGCCGCTATCACGCATGATGCGCACTACATTGCCAAGTGGGTCAATCTCATTGTGGTTAATGATTGCAGTTTCGTGGTTACCGTCTGACATCATCACAATGTCATCTTGCCATGGCTTTAACCAGTCTGCTGTTTCATTAAATACTAGGTCGAAGTAATTACCGCCTAAATGTTCTGGCCTTATATCGCCCTTGCTGCCACGTCTATCTTTTTTGCCTTGCATTAGGCACATTATATCACCAAAGAAAAGCGCCTTACCTTGACGTTCTTTCATCTCATCTAAATGCTTTTTGAAAAGCTTACGGTCGCATTTTGGATTATCTAGGTGAATGTCAGATGCAAGAAAGAAATTATATTGCGTTGTAGTTGAAGTATAGGGGATCCGTATTTCAGTTAATTCTGGGCTGCGGCGGATTACCTCGCATTTCATGGCTTCACCAACAGCGCCCAGCCGGTAGATGCGCCATCGACTTCCCAACGCCTATTGAAGCGAGGTTTGGAGTACTTCACGCCAGCACCGCCTTTATTGCTGACGTAGCCACCGTTGATGAGATCAGCCTCACCGTTGGGATCGTTGACTACCCAATAGTCTGGATCGAAGCCGATGATTACAGACCAATGGCCGCCGCCAGTTGGCGCGTTATATGGCCCATGGTGTAGCCATCCGACTGCTACAGGTCTGCCAGCACGTATCTCAGCCTCTAGTAGGCCAGGTGCGCAGTTAGTGACGAACCTTGAATTTGTGAGTCCTAGTGCCCGTAATGCAAGCACTTGAGCCTGTGCGTCGGTGGTATCGCCATATTTGGCCCGTACTTTATTGTATTCATCATCGCTTTTTACCTTGCCGTGGTAACGAGCAATCATCGCACAACTGCTGCTGAAACACTCGCGGTAACCGGTGCCGCTGGCATTGTCGTTTTGGTATTCATACGGCACCTTGAGCAGCACTGAGCTGGCTTTAGTTGGTATGCCCCAAAGTTTTGCCTCAGCTTCACGTCTACGGCGGAGGCCAGGTTCCGCTGGTGTGCCAGCATTTACATATAGCATCAATGCCGCTGGTACTGCGTCATAGTTCGCCGCATGTAGCGCCTTTGATATTGTCTCGAAGCCTTCGCTGCCGTAGAAGTGCCAACCTACGTTATAGGCAAACGAAATCAACGCATTTTGCCTCTGCGCTGATAATGTTTTCCAGCCTGGAATACTTTTTGCTAATGCTGGTACTACTTGAGTTTCCAGCATGTTATCCAGCAATCCATCAGCAGCATCACGTGTGATGGTATCGCCTATTTTTACTGCTGCGCCATCAGGCCATCTAGTGGTGCCCCAGCCGATGGTTGGCACACCGGCAGGACAAATGTATGCTACATCACTAAAGCCCTCAAACTCGCGTATCAGCATGGCCGCTGGTATCCATGCCAATGTAGGTTTTGGCGCTGGGTCACTGCGGAATTTGTCGAGGAATGTAGCCTGCTCATCTGGTGCTAGTAGCTCCCACGCCCAGTTCCATGCCGCTTGCTGATGTGGCAACGGCGTTGGCTTTGTTGTAGCTTTTGCCGCTGCTAGGAAATTCATCAGCGGCGCCTAGGGAATGCCAACCGTGCAAACTGAAGCAACAACTGAATCCAGCTATTGGATTTCAGCGGTGATAATGCAATTAATTCTGAGCCAGCAGCCACCACAATGGCGACAGCAGCAACGGTGTTGGCATCCACAGCAATTGTGGCGAACGTCACACTCAGTCTAACTGCTTACTTCACCTCAAGCTTAGTAACGCGGTTTTCGACGTGGTTCAGTCTGGTAAACATCTCGCGATTTGTCTCTTTTATATCCGTGTGCAACGTCTCAAGGCTGGTAGCGATATGCTCCACAGCACTGGTAAGCCTGATTACAGCAGCAGCGGCTTCTTCATTACGACGAGAAAAGCCGAATAGCCCCATTGCCGCCACGCTGATGCTGGCACCAGCGATAGCAGCAAACACTTCGATCACGGCCCTGTGCTGGTGTTACCTCTATCCTAGCTCCAGGGCAGCCCCTGCGCTTTGGTTGGTGCGTGTTGCTCATCAAGCTGCGCCTGTAATGCTGCTTCGATTTCAGCCACTTTATTTTCATTGCCTAAACCTTTAGCTAACTCATTTTTTGTCCAGCTAATAACTAGATCAGGTGTTAGATCAGCAAATGGGATGATGTTATCCTCAGGCTGCTCTAGCCCAACTGAGCCATACGCACCAGCCGAGTAGGTGCCATCAGTTGCATTAATCGTGTAATGAACCGTAAACACCACGCCATCAGCAGTGTGACGTTCAAGTTGGGCAATTGCCCAGGTGAACTCTGTTACCGGTGTTGCAGATGCTTTAGCCATAGTGATCAGTGGCGATGGGGTTAGTGTAATACAAATGATGTAACCAGTTAAAGGCCGGTTACCCGCCTAGCTAGAGAGAGTAGAGTCAAAGGTTACTGTGCCTAGCTGGTGTGAGCAGCCAGACATAGTATCGAAGGGGACATGTCGCTCTGGCTCAGTCAATGCCAGCAGCAATAAGTCGCTGTTCTAATGTTTCGATCCGTCCCATTGCTTCTTGCAGTGCTTTAATTGCCATCCAGTACATCTGTTGTTCCTTAACACCAAGCCGTTCTTCTTGCGCTGGTTTATCTTCTGTTGCATCTTTAGCTTCTTGGAAAATGGTAATTACTTCAGGGCAACTTTCCGCTACCTGTTGTGCGATCACGCCAAGGTTCAGTTCAGCATCATCTGGTTGATCTTTGTAGCGGTAGTTAACGATCTCCCATTCTTTAATGCAATCCCAAGTGCCAGCAGCAAGCGCAATGTCTTTCTTGACGTTACGGTCGGAAAGATTAGCATCGTTGGCACTGTAATTTGCAATACCACCGTTAGAGCGAATTTCGCATCTTAAGGCACTAGCATCTTCTAGGTAAACAAATTGCGCTCCAGTACCATTTGGAGTAGCCGTTGTGTATTTAACAACCAACCCAAAGGGTGTTGCATTGCTGTTGTGCATTGTAAGCACTTGATTAGCGCCGCTGGTTAAGAATCCTACCTGACCAGTCCCAAGCGCACTAGACGTACCAACTAACAGTCTCCCAGAGCTGTCTATTTGTGCTTTTTCTGTAATTGTGCCGCCGGTCCTGGTACCAAAGCTCAAGTACCCTGTTGAGTCACCACTTTCTACAACACCAGTAATGCGTCCACCATCGGCAAAGCCTCCGGAAGTTTTAGCACCAATGTTTAAGAAGTAACCTCTGTTTCCACTTGTAACATTTCGGTAGAATCCTGTCTGAAAATTACCAAGGACTGTAAGGTTTGTATCGCTGGGCATTTCAGTAGTGCCAATCCCTAATCCAGTTGAGTTGAGAGTTGCGCGAATAGTCGATGTTGTATTGTTTCCCGTAACAAGTTGAATGCTCCCATCGGTAGCACCACTATTCCAACTTCCCAACCATAGGTTTGCACTGTTGCCAACGCCCATTTGTGCAATGTACCCGGATGCTGTTCCATCTATTGCAAGGCGAGCGCCAATCGATGCTAACGCATTAGCATAAGAAATACCGTTTGGATCAGAATAAGCATTACCGGTTTGTATTCTAAAAACAGTTCTTGTGGTTGCTGAACTATTGCCAATATGCAATAAATCGCTAGGCCCACTATTCCCTATGCCTACCAGCCCTCCCGACGTAATAGTTAGCGCAGGTGAGTTTGTTGTATTAAATACAATCGGGGCTGCTTCTTGCGTTGTAAAATTTAATGCCCCAGTACCGCGATGTTTTAGCTCTGATGTAGCATTAGCGCCTGTATTATTACGAATAATCCGTAAACCATAATCGGTATAAGTTGTGTCGGCAACAATATCAATATATGAGGTGCGGTTGCCGGTTGCACCTTCACCAATTTCTAAAAACGCATCTGTTGCGTCATCGGCACCTACCCGCGTAGGGCCTGCTACATGCAAAGCTTTTTGGGGGTTTGCCGTTTTTATCCCAACAGCTTGCGTAGATGTACAAGTAATTGCATATTGACCGCCAGTTGCAATTGCTAAGGAGTTGCCGCCTTGAGGACAAAAAATTCCAGTATCGCTATCATTCAGGAAACTAACGCTAGGCGCTTGTAATGTCCCCAGCGGTATGGCTGCCGTTTCCAGCTTGGCAGTATTTAGGTTAGTAAAATTAGTATCAACTTCCGTGTGCGTTAACGGTGAGCCTTTACCTGCGCGTGTGACAATTGTGGTCATGGGTTAATTGGGGTTCCTATAGGACAGTATAACCGGCATCACAATAGCCAGCTACGTCAAAGTATTGCAGGTTTACAAATATAACTGGTGCTGATCTAGCTGTGCCAATATCAGACGCAATAAGATACCTATACTCTAAGCTGCGGCTTAGTAAAATAGTAGTGGTTACGATAGGAGCTAACATTAATCTCTAGATACAGTTGCCGTAACCGTAAAACTGCCTTTAGCGTAAAAATAGCTGCTAACGTTGGGCACTTTCAGTTTTAAGTCCCATAAATAAACCCCAGCCGCTAAGGCTGCTGTAGTCGCTGCTGTTAATGATAAATTAAGCTTACCCGTAACAGCACTTGTGACAGTACAAACTAAAGAGCCAATTAACGCCCCGCCAAATTCGCTTCTTATGTCAGCGTCAAAAGTATAGCCAGTTAAATTAAGTATCTTACCAATTTCATAAGTTGCAGCAGTATCAAGTATTGTAAAATCTACTTCTGAACCTCCGGCGCTAGTGCTAATTTTAAATGCACCAGTTGTAAAGCCATCAGCTAATACAAAATAATTCTCAGTTGCTTGGATGCCGCATGGCAGCCTGCCGCCACTAACAGCAAAGGCTACGCGATCACCAGCTACTAAGCCATGACATGCGCTTGTGATTACATTAGTAGCATCATTTAATGTTGCAGCTTTAGCTGCTTCTGTTATTACAAGATCCTGCTCGAATGTACTGTCTTGCAGTACTGTTAGGTTAAGGGTTGATGGGTAGATCATGGGTTCATTCTAGCCATTAGAACTTGATGCAGGCTAGCAATGCCACGTTACGTGGTCTGGTCTCGGCGCCACCGGCTGGGGATGGCCCGCCAGTTGTATATGTAAGATTTACTACGGCAGGGTTATTTTCATATTGCTCGGATTGTTGGTTATACGCTTGAGTCCATCCCGCCCCATAAGTTAAGGTGCCTTGACTGCCCCCTCCATAGGCAGTAACTGCAGAACTATGGGTATGGCTTAATAAATTAGTGTCTGCCGCCTGCGCACTACCAAATGCACGACCTGTATCTACTGCACGGTCATCTGCCCAACCACGTATAAACTCACCACGCAGATCAGGCAAGTTAAATGTAGTGGTGCCATCACCAGCGCCATAGGTAGTGCCGGTAACAGCAAATAAAGCAGCAAAGGTGGTGCGACTGACCGCAGCACCATTAGCTTTTAGGAATCCAGTTGGGGCGGTATTAGCAGCAAAATAAAATACGGCGCCAGTTGGTACACCACCAATGGTTGCAAATGCAAGAGCGCCTGAGCCATTAGTAGTTAATGCCTGGCCGCTGCTGCCATCTGCTGCCGGTAGGGTCAATGTCAGGTTTGATGCAACTGTTGCTGGTGCCTGCAACGCAACGTAATTACTGCTATCAGCATCAGCAAACCTTATATCTGATTGCGCATTCAGCGTTATGTTGCCGGTAACGGTGCCACCAGCTAATGGTAAATAGCTTGACACCACAAATGCCGTTGTTGCTATCTGCGTGGTGTTAGTGCCTGCTGCTGCTGTTGGTGCTGATGGTGTACCAGTAAAAGTAGGGCTTGCTAATGCGGCCAGACCCCAGTTGGTTGCGCCTAACGTACCAATTGTTACCCAGCCGCTATTACCCGCATTGCGCTGTTTTACTAGGTTATTGGTTGTATCAGCATATAACTGATAGGCGTACATGACAGCCGGATCTGATGATCCGCTATTAACGCTGACAATAGCAGCCAGCGCATTGTTTAGGTCAGATCTAAATGCTGACCCTGACTGGTTGCCAATGTCATAATCATGCTGGGCCACTAGATCACACCTCCATATCCCACCGCAGTATAGGTGAAACTACGCGCAATAAAGCTGGCACCCTGTTTAAAGGCAACTGTAAAGCCGGTTCTGGTAACGCTTGTGATTGTATAATCCTCATTATATAACAAATCATATGGTGTAATAAGAACAGATGGCGCCGAATAAAATGCTTTTGTATATGTCACATTATAAGCAGCAGCGCCTGTTGTTAAAATAGCTGATACCTCAACACGTTGCTGCAATTCAACTAAAACACCAAGTTGCGATATTTGTATGTTTTGCGCAACATCTTCGCTGGACGCAATAATTTTAAACTGAAATCCACGGCCACGTACTATAGCATTACTAAACTCACGCCAACTACTCCATACCGGTGAACTTGCTGGATCTTCAGTCGCATAGCGTACGTACATAGCAACATCAACTCTATCGACAACATCGCCATCAATTGTTTCCCATGTATCAATTAATGCAGTCTGGCTATCCCATAAAGTGATTGCGCTATAACCTGCTGATGCAATACGCCTTTGGATATTTACATCATAAGTAGCGCCAAGGTCTAATGGATTGTTGTTGTTTAAACCTAAATTAAATTCACCGGTTAAACCTACGGAATAACCGCTTTCTACGTAACCATCTACAACATACAAAAGGCTTAACTCAGTAATTATCAACGCATCATATCCCGCATTATAATTCATATTTACAGCGCTGCTGCCAGTACCAGCAAAATTTGAATCTTCTTCATTTACATTGCTAATTGTTAGTCGTGGTTGCTGTATTGTTAGGTCAGCCGTAATAACTGTTGCATCAACACTACGCCTGCCGCCATCATCTTCAAATTTAAGTAAGTAGCTGCCATTTAATAATGGCACTTGCTTTTGTGTTTGGCTGCCAGCAGCCGCCGCAACAATTTCTTGTGATTCACCCCATGTTGCGTTTTCTGTTGCCTTGCTATGCCGTATTAATACTTTACCGCCTACCAATACATCAAGTTCACTGCTGCGCGTCCAACTTAAAATTGCACTTGATTCATTGATTGGTATCAACGATACGCCAATTACATTTGCTGGTAATGCGGTCTTGCCAACTGTTGTAACAGTTAATTCTGCATAATCAGTTGATGGTATCCGCAATGGGTTTAAGCTATAAACACGGATATAATAAGTATCAATATCAGCTTCTAAGATTTCATATTGTGCGCTTACGGTATCAACTAAATTCCAATTGCCGTCGCCGCGTTTCCATTGCACACGATAGTCGCTTACGCCGCGCACTGGCTGCCACCGAACAACTATTTTTGACGTTGCTCTATTGTTTGTAGCATAAAACTTTTCTTCGTAGTTAATGCCAACTGGTATCTCAGGGCTAATTTCAGTAACTGATATATTTGGATTTTGCAATGGTCTATTCTGTTCTACATACGCATATTTACTAGGATTATGAGCTAATGCTGTAATTTGATATTCAGCACCTTCGCTTTCAGTTACAGTAAGCACCCGCCATGTTGTAGCTTCTACATCTGTATTTTGCAACATCCATACACTACCAACATTTGGCGTAGTTGAATATGCTGTTGATACTGTAATAACAGCACCTACAACAGTTGTAATAGTGCGTTCTTCAATGCTGCCATCAGGCATAATAACAGTTAGCTTTGCATTAAATAAATCAGTTACATCTGTCTGGTCTGTGTTATCTATTGTAATTTGTGTTGTTGTTGCGGCATTAATACGACCAGCGCGTCTGATGCCTGCTTTTAATGGGTCTGCAATCTTTATTACCTGCCCTGGCCTTACAACAACACCAGATTCAATGCTACATGTAAATGTAACAACTTCTGTTTCATTAGCCTCGGAATACAATACCCATGCGCCCAGCCTTGCTGCTTGGCCGCGACTGGTGCAGGCAAATGCACGCAATTCTGTCTTGCTAACTCCATATTTACTGATACCAGCCGCATCTTCCACTATCTCATATGCTATATCTTGCGTTTGTGTATCTAGGTAAGTAACAACTGCAACTGTATGTCTAGTTTTAAGGCTGCTACCGCTATAGGTAAATCCAGCTTCTGTTACATTAGCCATTGTAAATAGATAAGACGCATCCCGTGGTGCATCTTGCGATATAGTCAACGCGCCAGTTGCCCAGTAGGGCATAACACGCATTACGCTGGATAGATCATTGATTAATTTGTATGCATCATCTTGGTTTTGGATTAATACATTACAACTAAAACGTGGTTCGTTGCCACCTAAGCCATTTGATACTAAAGCTGATGCATAAGCTGATGCAGCATAAAAAGCTGGCTTATCAAGTTGCGAGTCAGTTATATGTTGCCCAAAGGAATATCTAGTGTTAGTAAGCAGGTCAAACAAAATCCATGCTGGATCTGATGTCCATACACGCGCATTCTCGGCTGTTAGCGTGCCATTAAATGTGTAGCCGTCAGGATAGATAATACGGCCATTGGCTTGGTCTATTGTGACGCCTGTTGGCACACGCACCTTAACGCCACGAATGCGATAGGCGCGACTTGGTAATGAGCTAAATTGTTGCGCATTAAATTTAATAGCAACAATTGCGCTGTTCGGGTATGTAAGTTTTTGATATACCAATTCTTGGTAATACGTCCATAGAAACGCATTAACCAACGTAGCGGAATCAGCACTGTCGGCTGTCAATCTTGTTATTTTAATATCTACTGAGCCCGTCCATCCAGTGGCAAAATCAACTCTATAATCACGCTGGTAAGAATCAGCAGTGCGCCCGCTGACTGTCTCAGTTGCTACAGTAGTATATGCGCCACCATTATATGAAAGCGCAATTGTGAATGAAAAGCTAGCGCCTAATATATCCCCCTGTGTGTTAAATTCTTGCAACGCTGGCACTGTAATAGTAATAACAACACCGTTTACGTTGACATCGTCTACTCTTCTTACGACGGGCACAGCTTGTAGCACTGGGGTCGATTGAACGTTGACAGGCTCGCTTATATCGCCATAACCCTGGATATATGTTTGCGCTTGTGTGCCATAACGCGGCTCAATGGTTACATCCTGAAAATTGTAATCAACTAATTGCACATTACTTAAATCAGCACTAGCTCTTAAAATAGGCGTTTTATTAAGATAAATATCCTTTAAAGCCGCAATATTATATGCGCTAGTGCCCTTGGTTAGCCCAGCCGCTGACGGGAAACCTTCAATTTCGCCTTCACTAAGCAAATCAATAAATGTAGCGTATTGCGTGCTAGCTAAACTGTCTGCTGTGCGTGTCGGCGTGCGTGGTCTATTAGCTTCAGCTAATTGATTTTGCTTAAGCTGATTTACATAATTAATTTGCTCTTGGCCTTTTAATAAAGATGCATATTGATATTCGGCTGGTAAAGCTTGAAAATTTTGAATCGTCGGATCCCATAGACCTTGCTCAAAAAACGCGCTGCCGGGCATTACACTACCTCCAAGGTTGATATATTGGCTGATATAACAACTGATCCAACAATCGTCTCACCATAAATAATAGGTACTGGTGTACCTTGCACTGATGTATTTTGAATGCCGCTAAAGCTATAAGATTTTTGTGGGTCCATCTCTGTTTCACGCATTGTTGATGGCGACGATGTTGCAGTGCCATTACCTATTGATGGCGGTGCAATACGTGGCACTGGTGTCAGCATCTGCGACACACCACCTAATGCCATTGATATGCCGATCCCAGCCAATACGCTACTGACAGCCACCGGTGCTGCCAAGCCTAATAAACCAATTGATGCGCCACCAGTAAAAAATGCAGCACCTATTAATAATGCACCAACAATAACTTTACCCACGCCACTACCAAATACTTGTTTCCAAGTAATCCCGCCGGCTACTACCGGAATTATGCGGATAACATTTTGGCCTACAGGGTGATTGATTTCATCTTCGCCGATGTTATACGATCCAACTAGAACACGATAATCATATTGAGCCATATGCGCTTCTAACCCAGCAAAATTTACCAGTAAATACCTAACCGCTTCTGCTACATCACGCGCCTCAGCCATGAATGATCGCACACCCATGAACTTAGCCAGTTCACCATAAACACGGATTTCGCGTAGCATCGTCATCTCACTGCTTTCACCAGCTTACTTGGTTCACAATAATTCCAGCTACCATCAGCAGGATTAACGATATGCCATGGCAATTGGCTGCGTTCGCAAAACTGGCGATCCATTGCACTAGGCTCTGGTGATTGGTTTGGATGGCTATGTACTATCGCAATAATATCTGCTTGATCCTCAGCTTTTGCCCAGTCGGCTGGATGAATAATAAAATGATCGGTATCATCGGCAAGATTACGGCAAGCGACGTATATCGTATCGCCAGCAACATCAATAAGCAAACCGCAGGATTCATTTGGGGCCATAAGCTTCGCGTGGCTAATAGCTGCTTCACGCCATGTCATTGCGCAAACAAACCAACACCAGGAAATGATCCAAACGGTAACTGAGCTGTAACGCCAAATCTAGTAGCGCAACTGGTCAATCTCTTGCCGCATACATCAGCAGCGGCAGAACCAACTGGATTATCATTAGCGTCATAATATGTAGCTGCTGTATAACTGCATTCAGTTGAGCGGTATACCCATTGGCATAAGTTGGCGATACATTGCCGCTTTGGTGCCCTTACACCGACTAAATCAAATGCCGCCGCTAACTCCCATTCGACGAATTGCCGCGATTCTATTACTTTACGATCAAGATAATAAATTTCCCTAGGAAACTCAGCAGTTGGATCAGCGCCAGCATTACCTGCTGTAAAATTAGCAGCATCAAGATAACGCGCTAAAGTGCGAATCCTAATAAATTTAGCGCCATTCAAATCATTACCTGCGTTCATTTCGTTTACCGTAAGCAATATGCTTGTGACAAACCGCAATGCATTGCTTACCCGTAGTGTTGGCCTTGGCAATTGACCATTACCGTTATATTCAAACCCTGTAGCCTCAACCGGGAAAGCAGTGTAAGTATTCCCGTCCCATATAATATTGCCATTATTTACTTCATTAGTGCCAGAATGAAACCTAAATATAGTATCGGCACCATGAATAGCAGTAACTAAGTGCAATTCATATAATTCAATAATTGCTGATGGCGCCAGCTTTTGTAGCTCAGATACTGGTACACTCATGGCTCTGCTACCTGCTCAAATGTTGCCTGCACTGAATTATTATTATAACTTTCTAGCGTCCTGCTCCATTCGCGGCATACCCATTTGCTGCCGCCGCCCGATGGTGGTGTCCAGTCAAATGATTCAACACCAGCCCGTGCATTAAGGAATGATTCAATCGCATCTGCATCAGTATTAGTACGATTTCTAAAAGTTAAAGACCAGCTTTTTAGATTTTGATTAATACCAAACGCTTGCCGTTTTTCGTAACCGTCACCAAATTTAACTACTGTAACTGATGGCTTACTGCTAACCGCAGCACCAAAATCTGATACGTATGTAAATGTTGGCATTAGGCTAGCAGTCCTCCAGGTCTACGTTGTTTGATCAGTTCAGCTTGCACCGCAGCGCTAAGGGCTTTACCTAATTGCTCGCCGCGTGGGGCATCACCTTGAGCGCTGGTGCCGCCTGCATCTACATTAACCACAACATTAGTGGTGCCGCCACCGCCTGCAACACCTAGGTTACCATCACGGCCACGACGTAATGGCATGATCGCTTCTGGCCCTGCCTCACCCATAAGGCCAATGCCTTTAGCAAATGGGAATAACGTTGGCTTATCTACAATGCCGCCACGCGCAAAAGCTTGAATGCCGTTTTGGGCATAAAGGTTGCCTTTGGCATTATTGACGTACTTAAACATATCGGTTGGTGCCAGTGTCCCACCGCCACCGCCACCGCCAAATAGGCCGCCGATGCCTTGCAGGATAGGCCGCAATATTAATTGTTGTGTTGCAATGCGTATCATATCTTTAATTATTGAATTAGCAAAATCATTAAAATTCATCTTACCTGTTGTTACTAATTCTGCAATGCCATCTGATAAACCTTGAAATGCATTCTGTGTTAATTGTGATACATTCTCACTCATTGTGCCAATGCTAGTAAGAAAACTTTCAACGCCATTCTTGAAGCCCTGCCCTACATCAGCCGCATTCAATTCATCTGTTGAACGCTTTAATGCGCGTATAGCCTCGGCTGCTTGCAATGCTTTATTTAATTCTTTATCTAAATCTTGAATACGTTGACTTGCTTCTTTGCCTGTAATCCCTTCTTTTGTTAAATCTTCTTCTAACGTTGAAGCTCTTTTTCCATATCTTTGCCGAATTCCAAGATCTTGCAATTCGGCTTCTAATGCACGCGGATCACGGCGATAACGCAATTTTAGATTTGCAATTGCTAATTCTTGTTGCTCGGCATCACCAAGCATTTGGATTTCTTTGTCTAGTTGAGTTAAATATTTTTCTTTTTCTTCTCTGCGGTTTTTTTCAGTTTTCAAGAAATCACTATTTATAGACTGCTCTTTAGTTTTTAAATCTAAAATTAATTTTTGATTGTCGCTAAGCCCTTCGTTTTCAACATTTTGCAATTCTAAATTTCTTGCTGTTGCGTCTTCTATGGTTCTTGCTTTTTCTTTTGCATTAACGTATTTGAGCGTAAGATTAATTCTATCTTTTTCATTTTCTAAAAATACAACATCTAGCTGGTTGCGTAAAATTAATTTATTGATTTCTAGCTCATTTGTTTTAGTGCGTTGCGCTTCAAATGCAACAGATTCTGCTTTTAATGAATTAATTACTTCTAATGCATGTATTTGTCTAGCATCTGCTTCTTTTTGATTGTTATTTGCTATTTGCTTGTACCTGTTTTCTGCTTGCCTGCGCTTTTCTTCATCGCCACCACCGCCACCCTGACGAACTTCGTTGGCTAAATTAGCCATTTCTTGATTAACAGTACCTGCACCTGGCGCTCTTAATTGTGGCTGCGGTGGTTTTTTTAATCGCTCAGGCACTGGTGAGCCAATAATGCCAGTTTTAGGATCAAGCAATATTTCAGATTGTGGGGTTGATCGGCCAGGTGTTCGCAAATATCCGCCTGATATAAAACTACTTTCTGCCCCTTCAAATTGCGGCACATTTTTTACAAAATTTTTAAACTCTGGAGATTGAGATAATTTTATAAATTCTGTTATTTTTGTGACCATCTGCGTAATAACCGGCAAAAATGTTTTGCCCATTGTGGCGCTAAGGTCTTTTGTCGCATTGTCAAATTGCTTAAACGGATCTTTTGCTTCTTTTGCTGCCTTTGCTGCTGCGCCTAATTTTTTTTCTTGATTATCTAAAAAATCATTAAAGCGGCTCATGTTAGGGCCGGTTAGTTTTAATATTGCATTAAAGCCATCAATATCCCCAAACAATATGCTAAGCGCTTCTGCACTGCCATCTGTTTTATCAGTTGCATCTTTTAGGAATCCCGCCCAACCTTTAGTTTGTATTGCAGCAAGACTAAATTCTAATCCTATTTTTTTCGCTAATTCACGCGCTTGATCAGTTGGTTTTATTACATTAATTAATGCTTGACGTAGGCCAGACATTGCCGTTTCTGCTGGTACGCCAGTTGCTGTAATAGCAGCAACAGATGCATTCATTTCTTCAACCGATAACCCAGCCGCCGCTGCAACAGATGCTACTTTTGCAATTTGATCAGCATATTGACTTACAACTATTTTGCCATCATTTTGCGTTTGTATCATCCCATCTACAATTTGATTTGCATTATCAGCGCTTAGCGAAAATGAATTTAGAATTGTAGTTGTTGCATCAGCAACAGTTTTAATGTCACTAAATCCGCCTGTAGCGGCTAATGTGCTGGCTTTTAATATGCTTAAAACATCAGACTGTTTAGTGTAGCCAGAACTTAAAATTTCATACGCTGCACTTGCTGATTCCGCTGAACTTGTCAAAAATCCTTGTTCTGCAACTAATGATCTAATTGCATTGGTAAGCCCAGATGATTGCACTGTTAACGTCGCCAGCTTACGTTGCTGGTCATCTAATTCTTTGGCGGCATCAAATGATGCTTTACCTACTGCACCAGTTACAGCCAACCCAGCAACAACGGCCATGCCTACTGGACTTGTTGATGCTAATACGCCAGCACCAGCGCCTAATGCTGCTGTTGCGCCGCCGCCTGATGCAAGCGCCCCACCTGCTGCGCCAATTGCTTGCCTGCCTACATTTACCTTATTGCTAACACGATCCAATCCTTGTAGCTTGCTTTCTAATCCTTTTATTTCATTTCCTAGCCTGCGATATGCTTGACTATTAATGTCAACATTATCACGTAAACTTTTTAATGCACCAATATGAGTACGCAATCCATTAGTAGTATTGCCCGCTTCGCGAGCCATGCGGTTAATATCAATATTAGCTTGGCCAAGTGATTGCTTGGTAATATTGCTTTGTTGGCTTAATGATTGCAGTTGCCGTTTTAATTGATCTAGCCCGCTGCCATCTAGCTTAGTGGTAAATGTAATTGCAGTGTTTAATGTCATTTATTCATCGCTCCTAATGCAGCAGCTTCCATGACCTGCAAGCCTTCAAACATCTCGCGTTGGTCACTGACGCCGTACATCTCAAACGCCCATCTGATCGCATTATAGTCTAACCCAGTAGCACCGCTCATCCCAATACGCCACTGCGTTTGCACACGTAAAAACATTACAACTGTATCCCAGTTGTCTTCCCATACTTCAAAGTCAGTAGATTGCTTCGGCAGGTCTGGCAATTCAATGCCTAAACCTGCCGCATCTTTTTCTGTTTCATCTACAACGCCGCCACCTGCCCAATGCTCAGCAGCGGCTTCTAGTTTTTTCTTTTTGCTCCAGTCAAGCTAGCAAAAAATGCTTGCACGATAGCACCAGCAACTAATGGCACATCAAGTAGTTTACCTAATGCTTCAATGCTATAAGGCACATCAGCACCTTTAGCATCTGTAACACCTTTCCAGCCTGTAATTACTTCACGCGCAAATTCAGCATCCTTAATGGTGTCTGTGTTGCTGCGTTCAATTACTTGTTCAATTCGTGATTGTGGCAACCGCTTAAATTCAGCATCAAAAGTTTGCTTTTCAAAGCGGCCACCATCAACTGGAAATTCAACAGTAACAGGCCAACTGTAGCTATCGGATTGTGCAAGAATAAATGCCATGTGGTTTAGGTGAATACAAGGGTTAGTTCGTCATTGCCTGCTGCTGTTGGTGTTGCAACATAAGGCAGGTTTAACATTTGGATGCCGTTCATGTCGGCATAGGATGCATCAGCTAGATCTGATTGAGCCATTGTAAGCGTTGCTATGTTACCAGCAGTAGTGCCATGCTGAACTGTAATGCTACCGGTAGTTGAGCCGGTGCTAACGGTAAAGTAGTTTTTAGCGGCCAGCAATACTGCTTCAATCTGCAATGTGCCCCCAGGCTTGCGGTCAGTAATGATAACTTCTTTAGTGCCGCCTACCAACTCACGATAAATAATCTCATTGGCAATATTGAAATCAATTGATTGCAATGCGCCGGAATAACTAAATGCAGAAAAGCTAGTGGTATTACCATTTTTAAATATTAGTGGTGTTGCTTGGTTTGCATATGTTGGTGCAGCAAGTGCCGTATCAGTTGGTGCGTTAAATACACCTGTCATTGTAAATGCAATTGTTGGTATTGCGCCTACAGTGCCGTTAAGGGTAAATGTACCGCGAGCGCCAGTTACAACATGGCGGATGCCGTCTTGGAAAAAGTATAAAGTAACAGAACTAAAGCTGGCGCTAACAGGCGCATAAGTAGCACTTGTGCTTGCTGCTAAAGTTTCAGATAACCCACATGCTTTTAACACAGGACCATATGCTGGTGCTGTGCCTGCTGTGCCCGAACCAGCAAGCTCAACTTCAAAAGTTACCTGCACGCGGGTATTTGCTAATAACTGATCGTAATTACCAAGATATGGCCGGATTAATTCACGCTGCACAATATCAGACTGCAACGGCACAATTTCTAAATTGCGCACCAATATGGCATTAGCGGCTCCTGTTGGTGTCGGGTCAGTGCCGTAGGTAACTTCAGCCTTGGCTAGAAGTAGCCTTTTGCGTGTCAGTAATGGCATCGGTCAGTTCCTCAGGTGCGGTGTTGGCGGTAGCCGGTGCCGTGCGCTCAATGAGCTTACGTTTGCCGGTTTTAGGATCAAGCAGGTAAGACCCGCCTTGGCCCCAATATTCATCCACTATCATAGCCATGGTTAGCTTGCAAGGTTACTAACCGATGTGCGGTATTGCACTCGGTAATCGCACATCACAACCCCAGCAGGTTGATCTGCTTCGACTATATCAAATGTAACCGCAATTGGTTGAATGTCAATTGCATAGCCGCCAAGCGTCAGGTCGGCCATTAACTTGCTATGCATATCCTGCACTGTTGCATCTGCCGCTTGGTCTGGTATCGCGCCGCGTACAATCACCGCTATACGTACTGTAAGGCTCCAATCCAACGTTGGCAGGCTTGTGTTTTGCGCTGCCGTATCGGTAAGCGGTTCAACGACAATTGCAGGTGATTCGCCGCGTGTTAATGGTTCTACCCTGCTACGATAAATTCTATTGCTAACGCCTGTGGTGCCTGTCAATGCTGTGCGTATTGCAGCAATAATTGTCTCGCGTTTGGTTGTCATGATTAAGCGGATGCAACTTGCACTATGGTACAGATAATTCCGGGAATACTTGGATGCGCGAATGAGCTGGTCTGTGCTACCTCAGCATGGATATAAGCACTGGCATTGCTGGTAGCCCAAATCAATTCAAGATAGTCAGCAGCAGCAAGCTTTAATACAAAATTAACCGTGCCGATTACATTGCCATCAACTCCGCCATGACTAGACGTAATACTAAATCTGCTATCAGATGCAACAACATTAGTACCATTTCTGCGTAACCATACATTTATATCATGTATTGACGTATCGCTATTTGTAAACTGTATTGAAAATGTAATGCTATAAACGCCAGCATAGGCAAATGTAATCGTTGTATTTGACGCAATACTGATGCCACTATTATCTAAATCAGCACTACGCAATAAAATTGTAGTTGGTGTATTTGCTACTGCGGTTTGTGATGTTAAATCCCAAAACGATGCCCAATAACCTGGGCAGCCGAAATATGGCAACTTATTCCAATTGGTAAGGCCATCGCCTATTTTTAAAGCTGCTGTGTCTGATTCCTGCCCTAGCTCACCATGTAATAATTTTGGGTCAGATCCCGCCCAATCATTACGCTTAGCAACACGGATAGGAGCAGTCATGTTTTCTGCAATGCAATTTCAACAAAAGAACCATCGTCTATTAACCTAGTCTCGCGCACGGTATAAGCAACAGATGCAACTGTAATAGCATCACCATATACTAAATTACCAAAATCAGATGCACGTGCCGTCAACATATAATCAGTGCTTAATACCATATCATTTGCAATGATTTGTGATGGCATGTCAAGAATACCTAAACCGGTAACGGCGCCAGCAATACAACTGACGCCGAAATCGTTTAGAAAACCAAGCAGGTTTTCAGTTATCGCCATTAGCCGTACTTCTTAAGGCCGTAACCAACACAAGTAACGGAGCTAGATGCAGCGCCGGTTTCAGCAGTACAGCTCAACCGTACATAACGCTTTAATGCGTCACGGTTTAATGTAAGCACTTCTTTATACGCAGCATTAGCAATAGCAGTAAATGAGCCACCTGTAGCTGCTGTATAAGTGCTGTTATCATCTGATTCTTCAATGCGGAAGGTCAGATCAGTACTAGCACCAGCGGCAGTGCCAAGCAAAATTACTTGGATGTCGCCGTCATAATCTTTAAGATCAACGCCAGTCTGGTTGCCTGTAGCTGTAATAGTGGTCGTAGCTAAAAGCGTAAAATGCTCTAGCTTTTCAAGTGTCTGTTGGAATAACATTGCGGGTTCTCCGTTTGGGTGGTTGGGGATCTGGTTCTGGATCTACAGCAATCGTAGCTGTAATTGCTTTGCCAATACCAATTAATAATTGAGCATCAGCATTGCTTGCCTCAACGGTGGAGCCAGCCCTTACGAGCTGGCCGCCTACCATCGTGGTCTTAGTGACCTCGATTAACATCAGAGCGTATCAGCGCCGCGACAGAAGCCTTCAGGATGGCGAACAGCAAAGTCCACATCTTGTAGTGCTACCACACGTACAGTGCCGCTTGTGCTATGGGTGTAAGGATCAACAGTTAGATCCAACCCAGACCACATGCCCATGATCAATTGAGACCACACAGCAAAGAAAACATCGCCGGTAGCTACTTGGTTGCTAACAGCAGCGTTATAACCGTTAACAGTGCCGCCTGGTTCAAAAATAAACTGTGCGGTGTTTGTTGCTTTTTCTGCGGTCTTCAGTGATCCACGCATTGATGCATTCATCAAATACGACATGGCGCCAATGTCTGCGTTGTCAGCAGCAATTGCACTTTCCATGCTTACCACTTCAGCATATGTAGGCACTGCACCGGCAAAGTTAACTGTATTGATGCCAGTTGTTAGCTTGATGCCTAAAGGCTGGTTGGTATTACCCAAACCATACAAACCAACGCGGTCAATCTCAAGTGCCAATACAGTAGCTAGATCCTGACGGATCATTTGCTCTACATCAATGCTGGATTGCAGCATCAACTTACGGCTGTAATCAGTAAATGCACCACATGTCTTAGGTGACATGTTGACTTGATCAACAGTTTGGTTGCTTTCAGTAGGTGCGCCAGACTCAGCTACCCAGTAAGCAGTAGCAGCACCAGTTTGACGTGGAATTGCAACGTTACCGCTAAGGCCGGTTAATGATGCAACGCCAAGGCCAGCTAATGCTGAACGGTTGCGCAACAGCTCAATAAAGCTGCCGGGGCGAAAATCAACGCCAACCAGGTTGCCAGCAGCAGACGCAGTGCCTACTACCAAGTCGCGACGCAATACATCATTAGGCACCATGATGCCTTGTGCTGTTTTGCCTGCTTTAGCAGCAGCAGCATCAGAACACTCGCGTTCAAATGCAGCAGCTTCTTGCATCCGGCGATCACTAGGATTAGCCAATGCATTGATCGCACGCTGGAAAGAAAACTCACGGCTTTCTTTTGCAGTAAGGCCGATGTCAGCAGCTTTTTCAGCTACTGGCTCTACCTTGGCGCCGATCTTATCTAGTACAGCAGCACGGGCTTCATCTAGGCTGCGGCCACTATCAATAAGTTGCCGAGCAGTGTCAGCCATGTTGTGCTTGTCGCATAATGCGGTGATTGCGGAAATCCGGCTGCGTTCGGCTTTAGTAGCCTCCTGCACCGCCGCAACGTCAGGCGTGTTGTCCATAATCTCCATGGTTTGAGGTTGTTGTTGTGGTTGAACGTCGAGCGAACGCCCAACGCCGACCGTTGGGTCTGCTGGTATGCTAACAACACTTATCTCATGTGCATTCCAATTGGTAGCAACAAAGCTATCTTCGCGATGTTCCATTTCGTTTATTTGATAGCCAAATGATACATTACGCAGCACTTTATCTTTTACATCACGCAATACCTCTTGCGCAAATGGATTTTGGCTAAACCGCACTGACACATACCCACGGCGGTCTTCATCATTAATCCAACCGCGCTCTACTACACCAATAACGCGATCTGGGTCATGGTTAAACAATAACGGTGCGCCATCATTTAAACGGCTTAGGTCAGCAGCGCCTGCATCATGGCTCAACACTTCATTGCCAAAATAGCGTGATACCGGATATTCAGAGCTAAATGGAAATTCCATTGTCCGCTCGTCATCAGCTAAAGCAAAAGTTGCTGGCTGTGACCTGATCATCATTTCGTTGTCGTTAGTCATCGGAGTCATCCTCATCGGGTGGGGCGGTAGGCGGCACCTGGATGGCACCATCATCATCTACCTGTGTTGGGTCTGTATCAACCACAATACCCATTTCAGCTAATTTTTGCAGCTCCGCTTGACGTTGCAACAATAGCTCATCTAAGTCACCGCCTTGCTCAGCCACAATTTGGCCTAGTGTTTTAAAGCCACACCTAACCGCATCCTTATACGCTGATACCTCTTTTACTGGATCAACCCATGCCCAGCCGCGTGGCATCCACCTAGCCATTTTAAATCTATTAGGTGCTTGCTCATAGCCTTGCAGTGATAAGGCCCCGCTTAATACCGCCATATCCATCCATATATCAAAAATACGCTGGTGGAAATTTTTGATCATCCAATCTTGTAAAATCCGCCAGTGGTCACGATCTTCTAGCAAGCTCAATCGGCTAGAGCTGTAGTTAGTTTGGCTAAAATCACGGCTTACCGTTTCATAGCTACAGCCAATACCAGCCGCCATTGCGCGTAACATTGCACGTAAAAATGGCTCAAACTGTCCATCTGGTGCATCTAGCTGCGGCACCGTTACAGTTTCACCCGGTTGCAAATACTTAAATACACCTGGTTCAAACTGGCTAACACGGTCGCCATCCATTACATCATCACCTTGCAGCTCGCCTTCTGGGCTAGTAACAAAACCCATCAAGCTGCTAGCTGCACGCGCACGGATTACTTCCGCCTCCTCATAGCCTTGCAAATGATGCAACCGCTGGATAGCAGATGCAAACCACGTAGCACCACGTGTTTGGCCCGGGCGGTCCATGCGGTACAAATGGATTACATCAGCCGCTAATACACGGTTATGACGTTGTGATGAAATCTGTTGGTTACTAAACTGATAGTCACCAGGATGATAAGCCAAAAAGTGATAAGCAATCGGACGGCCCCAGCGGTCAACCTCAACGCCCATCCGTATCTCATTACCCTGCAAGCTACGGCCATTAAGGCCATCATCTAATTGATCAGCTTCTATTATCTCAAGCGCTAATGGTATTGGTGAACCGCTAAATGATTGCTTTACTAGCCGCACAAATACTTCACCGCTTTCTGCAATACTACGAATAAGTAACCTTTCAATATCACTAAAGCACAACTTACCGCCAGTATGGCAATACTCTGCATATGACCATTGATGCCACAATGATTCAATTGCATCATTGATAGGTTGATCTAATTTATTGCCACGCAGCATCCGCACTTGTGACTGAAACGGTATGCCCTGACCAATTACATTACCTTCAATAGCACGTAATGCCTGCCTTGCGTAATCATTGTCACGGCATAATTGCCTAGCGCGATCACGTAGCTTTTGTGCTGAGCCATATACTTCACTATCAGCGCTTGTATTACCAGTTACCCAGTCAGCAGTAAGACGGCTAAATTTAGCGCCTTGATACATTCGCCGCCGTGGCTTTGTAGCGCCACTTTGCAACCAGCTAAAAATTGTAGAACGGATGCCCATTAGAAACGCACGAATAGATTGTGTGGGTTACCCAAGCCTTGCGCTTGGAGTGATGCCGCTTGCTCGCGCTTGACCTCAGCCTTTAGCTTACTTTCAAGTTGGATTAAATCAACCAAATCATATTTCTTTAAACTACGTGTGCCGATCCGATATTCCTGCACCACGCCGCCAGATACAATCGCCCTGATCGCAGCCTTTACTGCATCTAGATCAATCTCCGCTTGGCTGCGGCCATCAAATGCACCAGGTGTGCTGGTATAGCTCAACGCTGCCTGCACTTGCAGTTGCCCAGCGCCTAACGTCAGCTTTTCCGTGCTATAAGTCGCAATCGCCTGCCAATACCATTGCCCAGCATCAAAACCAGCACTGGTGCCAGTAGCAATCGTAAATTCCCACCCAGGCCCAAACGCTGTTCCTACAACTGTTGCCGCCTCAGCCGCTACATTCGCACGCAAATAATATGTCAACGTCCACGTGGCACTGGTAATAGCATTGCCAAATCCATCCGCCGCCGCATCATCACGCCATTTAATGGTGTCTCCTGCCCTAACCTGTGCTGGAATGTTCACCAGTTACTAACAAAGGGTTTGCTTGATTTTAGCACCGCCTTGGCTTTTGGCTTGCTTTCTAGCCGCCGCTCTAATTGATCCCATATTGTTCGCCTGTCATATCGCTGATATAACCAGTTCAAACCGGCATACGCATATACCAAGCAATCCAACGCTTCATTACGCGCACCGGGTTTCTTTACCCATTCACGTACCGGAAACCCTTTTACATACTTTAACGCCTGCTTCTCTGCTGTTAACTGCTCAAAATATTCCGCTGGTGTACCCATATGAAAATGCAATGCCTCGTTATGTTTTAACCGCGCAAACAATGTTGTTTTTATGGTATCACCGCCAACTGGATATACCAATGCGCCACGTTTTAATTGTTGGCCCTTGCTATTAATGTCAACCTTAGCAGCCTTACCAATTGGCGCTTTACCGCGTTGGCTTTGGCCTTTAATTGCAATTACATTTTGCCTGCCGCGTTCTCTTGCATATTGATAAACCTCAGCCGTTGCATGGCCGCCACTATCAACACAAACTGCATCTGGCCTAAACCCACCGCCATTAGCATGTGGCCATTCACGTAACAACAACTCATCTAGCTGCTTCCATACATCAGCACGACATGGATCACCAAATATCTCTTGATGATGCACTAGCCATCCTTCCTCCTCACGGCCCCACGCCCATACACTAATAGCTAAGCGGTCGCCAATACTGCCGCCGCCACCTTGTACGTCAACACCTACAGTCAATGCCCATGCATCTGCTGGTATAATGCCAGGTTCATAATGTTCACACTTATCTATTAACCCAGCAGCATCTACCTTACTAGCATAATCTTCTTCCCATGTTTCAGCTAATCTAGTATTAACAAAGCTCTTAAGCATTGGTGCATCAGACTTTGCACGTAAAAAGTCGTCAACCATATCAGCCCAACTAAGCCATCCTAATGGTGAGTACAAACCCGATAACTGAAAACCAGCCGTCTTACCATCAAATGGTGCCGTAGCTCGCCATTCGCCTTCGCGTAACATCATTGGTTTATGTATATCACTAAATCTTTCACCGCAATGCTCGCATTCATATTGGGCAGTATTAGGATCATTATTTTCCCATTTAAGTTGTGCCCACTTTAGCCATTCCTTTACGCCACATTTAGGGCACGGCACATAAAAACGCCGCTGGTCACTACGTAAGTACTCAGCTTCAATACGGCTAAAGTCTTTTACCGTTGGTGTGCTAGTAAGCAAAATCTTACGCCTAGCAAAAGTAGTAGCACGTTTTTCCGCCAAACTGACAGGATCGCCCTCGCCATCTACATCAGCAGGGAACGCATCAACTTCATCCATAAAAATATAGCGGCATGGTGTAGACCGCAAACCAGTTGCGCTATTAGCACCAGTAAGCAGCATCATCCCACCTGGGAACTCCTTTGCCAGCATCGTATTACCGCTATCCCTACTCCTCGACGGTGCGATCTTATCGTTTAAACAAGGCGTCTCACTAATAAGGGACTCCAGCCTTTGCTTTGATAACCTCTTTGCCATCTCTACCGTAGGTTGCACTAGCAGCATCGGCCCAGGCGAATGCGCGATCACATAACCCAACCAATTGCTGCCGCTTTCAGTCTTGCCTGTCTGCGCAGCAAACATCATCACCACACGTTGGATGCCGCTATTAGTGCTAAGGCAATCCATCGGCTCCTTCAAATACGGCGTCCTATTAGTGCGCCATGGCCCAGGTTCCGCACTTGCCTTACTGCTAAGCCTTCTGTGAGCATCAGCCCATTCGCTTACCGTTAACACTGGGTCAGGCCGCAACCCATTCATAAATGCCTTTCTATAGATCGTCATCACTTAGCTCCATCAGTGCTGCACGGTGTTCATCACTCAATAACTTATGAATCACAGTTGGGTCAGTCTCACCAGCTAATTGGTGGCTAAGCCTATCAGCCAAATTAGCTAATGCCTCGCGGATAGTACGGCCAAGCTGAAATGCTTGCTTCTTAATATCTTCTGCTGGCAACAACTCCTTGCGTTGCTGTGAAACCTGTAGTTTTGCTAATTCTGCTTGGTAATGCTCGCGCCGCTCCCTGCTTATGTTAAGCTCAGGGATTTGATCGTCGCTCAGCTTTACTTCGTCTGGTGCGCTTACCTTTGCGCTATATGTTCTTAGTGTATTACGATTCCATAACTCTAGTGCCATGTCTCTATCAACGTAGCGTTTGCCATTTTCTTCAACAACTGCTGCGGCAATACGTGATTTACACGCATGGGTAACTGCTGCTTTTGAGCACCCCTTAATTGCCGCTAATTCTGAAAACGTTATCAACAATGGTCGTTAAGCGTAGTTAACACAGCTTAACCGCTGGAGAACGTATGTGAATATAACGCAATCGTGATATAACTTTACCTACTTTGAGGGCTGACGCTAGCTAAAACACGCGGTCGCCAAATAAC
>Ga0208975_1000272_pt1 | contig 27206 bp, 50 predicted proteins | sample GreLakmeER78MSRF_FD_187700 | JGI IMG/M metagenome (GOLD analysis project Ga0208975, IMG submission 187700) | Freshwater lentic microbial communities from great Laurentian Lakes, MI, USA - Great Lakes metaG ER78MSRF (SPAdes) | ecosystem: Environmental > Aquatic > Freshwater > Lake | place: Great... | reverse complement strand
TAATACGATGAAGGCTGGTATCAGTGTAGTTACAGGCCACTTACATAGCCTTAAAGTTACACCTTGGTCTGATTATCGTGGCGATAGATACGGTGTAGATACAGGTACGCTGTGTGACGTTGATGGCAACCAGTTTGAGTATTCTGAAGACAACCCAAAAAATCATAGGTCAGGATTTGCAGTTTTAACCTATGTTGATGGGAAGATGTTGCCTCCAGAACTATGTCAGGTATGGGATGAGGATCACGTAGTATTTCGAGGTGAGCTTATATCTGTATAACCTGAACGGTAAACTTTTATTGAAAATGCCTTAATAATCAAATTAGTTTACCGAGCAGTAAATTTAATAGCCTCATCAGCGTACTGTGATGCTGTTTTAATGGTCTGATCCATAGACATGCCGCCTCTTGAAACCAGACCGCCAAATGCTGCTGAAAACAGTAGTATCCATTCATCTGGCTTTTGTTTAAATTTATGTGCATTATTTGGCTCTATATGCACATTATGTTCAATATTTTGAGCATTCCACTTAGGATCGTTTGGATTCTTCCGAGGTCTAGCCATTGGAAATTCTTTCTATTTCACGGTTTAAGTACCATTGAGCTTTAAGCAGATCCTCTAGCCTGTCACCTTTCTTACCTGCCCTAGAGACATACTTAACGACATTCCCAAGGTGGAAATTAAGGGCTTTAGCCTCGATAAAGTCAATGGTCTGGATACCGCCATCTTGATAGTGCTGAGGGTTGATAGAGTCACTCATCCTTCACGAAGACTCCATCTTTATTGAGGTAGCCCTTACGGTATTTAATCTCGTTGTAAGCGTCCTGAAGGCATCTGGTTAGGTCTAGGTCTTCTAAAGCCCCCACCACAATAAGACAAACAAGCACGTCACCAATGCTATCAATAATAGTAGGTCTATCCCGTTTAATAATAGCATCGGCTAACTCCCCCATTTCTGAGACTGCTTTGAGCATCTGTGTTTTAGAGTCTGAGTTAGCTATGATTCCCCTAGCTTCTGCCCAGCGAATTACATCAAGTTCTATGACATTCCAACTCATTTAGACAATTCCTTAATCTCAGCAATCGGCAGTCCGAATACTTCATGGATAGCGATCATCATTTCTGCTGAGACTTTAGCCTTACCGTTACGCAGTCGGCTAATTACTGGAGCAGCTACACCTAGCTTAATGGATAGCTGGCGGTCATTTTTAATGTCGAATCGTTTTTGTAGTTCATCAAGAATCACGTATTTCTCCTGTAAGTTGGTGCAGGGTCACTAGATTTTGGAGACTATATCGAAGGAGGATCTAGCCCCTGCTGCCGGAGTTACTCGCCACTACCGGCTTGGCGTATTTTTAGTTGCAAGTGGTATTGCAGTTACCGCCATAACAACACGTTGTGCAGTAAACACATTGACCATTACTGCAATAGGTATTGTATGTACAGGCTGCATACGACATTGTTGCTGTTGCTGCTAGCCAAAGGGCGATTAGATATTTCATATTGCTCTCCATATATTATTGGGTGGCCTTACTCGCTGCACTGCGTTGATGAACCCCTAGTTAATCAAATAAGCAGCATCCGCTTTCAGGCCATAAGGGTGGAGATACTCACAAGAAGGAGTGAACCGACCAAAGTCTCCTGCCAGCTTGCTTTCTCTCCGTAGATCAGAACGGCACATCATCTATAGGTAAATCATCCTCTGGAATTGGTTTAGCTTTAGGTGCATCTTTAGGCTTAACTGACAGGCTAAAGAACTTCTTACCGTCTTTCTTAGATTCCTTAATCCATGCTGATAGCCAGTAATCAGTACCGTCAACGTTAAGTGAACCTGAGTATTCTGGGTGATTATCTGCTGTCTTATTTTGATTCTTAGACAGAATGCCGCGATTAGTATTGTCGTATTCCATAGTTTTCCTTAGCTAGTAAATTTCTTAATTGCACTACGTTGTTTGCTATCGAATTGGCTCCAGAGTGCTGTTTTCCAGTCTGCATCCAACTCTAGCGAATTGATGTACTCAACTGCACCAGCTACATCATCCTTGTTCAGCATCAGGACTGCATTCATAGCAAAGCTATTCACCATCTCCTGTTCTTCTGCTGATAATCCATCAAACACATCTTTAGTAATAGGCTTGGCTGACTTAGGAGCCTCTGAGCCTGTTGTAGCGTCTAGTGCATCGTGTTCGACAATCTCTAGTGCACTTACGTATAAGTAGCGACGAGAATAAGTCTGGGTAGCGCCCATATTTTGTATAGGATGACATCCCTTTAGGTGAGCATCAGCCATCGGGCTAGTAAATGTAATAGACCCACCGTTATCAGTATCGATAACACGCAAAGTAGCCAACTCTTTATCAAAGCTGATGACTGAGCAGAGTCCAAGTTCATTGAATATCTCGTTAATGGTTGGAAGGAAATCCCCAAGCTCGAAATACTGATAACCTGCAAACTTATTGTGTCCTGACTTCTTTATTGGCGCTGCTTGCAACATCATCCTAGCTTTTTGCAGCTTTGCGTACACTTGATATTCAGACATTATTTATCCCTTGAATTTTTTATACTGCACAATATTGAATGATTGTTTTTCCTGAACAGGTTGTACCGAATTAGCCTTAACCTGCATTTCTCTACGAATCTTTGCAAAGGTCTTAGCAACATTGGTACTGGATGCAGGAACATATTTGAATGATGGATCTAGTATGGATTTACTCATATTGAACAAGAGATAATGTATAGAACGATCATTATTACACCACAGAAAACTGGATGTCTAGCAAACCAGTCATTCGTCGATAGCAGCTTGTTCACGTTTCATCCTTTCCATTTCGATAATCATTACATCTACATGAGCCAAAGCTCTGCCATATGAATCAATGTCTTTGTTTAGCGATTTACAAAGCATCTGACGGGCTATTTCCATTCCTTCGGCAATACCGTCTTTATATGCCTGAGTGCGAACGTCACTGATTATTGGGTTTTCCACTTTCCAGCTCCTTAAGTTGATCTTTAAGATTCCAGTAACCAGCACGATCTAAGGCCATTTCATAACTACCATCTTGGCACTTTTTCCAGTACGCATTAGATTCTTCTAGTGCTGCTATCTTTGCTTTGATTTCATCGATATTCATATTAATCTCCTAGTAGCCGCGTGTTGCGGTGAGTGAACTATACTCAAAAATGATGACTGTGTGTAAAATTATTTCTATCAGTTATCTGTTGCCGATAAATAATATCAATTGACAGGAATATTCTACATGGGCAATATCTATGGGCAGCTTAACTACAGGAGGAGATTATGAAAGTTGCCGAGAAGTTAATAATTGGATTCTGGTTTATTTGTGGTGGATTGGCTATTCATTGGGCTATCAAAGTGCATAATATGCCACCAAAGCTGCCTTGTATGGTGGCTGAGATTAGCCCTGATTTTACGCATGAGGATAGACAGAAATGCCGGATAATACGGAGTCACAAGTTATGAGAGATGATAATGAGCCAGCGCCAATGTTGCAGTGGAAGCCATTGCAAACCTTCTTGCCCAAACTGTCACCTAGAGGTCAACCAATTGAGCAGCGAACCTTTAAAACCTGTACCAGCAAGCTCAACGAGTTCAAATACTTTCGGTACTAAGTTTTGCTATGGCTGTAAACGTAGCCGAAGCAATAAACAGTTCAAAGATAGCAACGTATGCAGGATTTGCACCTTGAGAGGCGTTAAGGTATAGTTCAAGTAGTGTTTGGCGGCACTATCGGATAGGGTCGCTAGCATTGGTTTACTGGAATGGCTAGGTTAGCTACCGAAAAGACGATTCGTTACCGTCCTGCCAGCTCCAACTTCAGTAACGATAGCCAATAACGTGAGGCATATATGCATTACTACCAGCACCATATCGGTGATTTTCAGCGCGATACTGCATCCTTGTCTGATTCAGACACGATGGCCTATTTACGGCTAATTTGGATGTACTACGACACAGAACAGCCATTGCCAGCAGATGCTAAAAAGCTGGCCTTTAAGGTTGGGTCAAATCCTGATTCTGTTCAGATGATTCTTGATACTTTTTTTGTAAAAGATGAGCAGATATATCGTCATAAACGTTGCGATAAAGTATTAAATGAAATTTATAGCAAGTCAGAACAAGCTAGAGCAGCAGCAAAAGCTAGATGGGGTAAAAATGCAGATGCAATGCATGAGCAATGCAACAGCAATGCGGACGCATTAAAAATAGATGCGGATGCATTAAAAATCGATGCTACCCATAACCCAATACCCAATACCCATAAAAAAGAATATATAGATCGATTTAATGTTTTCTGGAAGCAATATCCTCGTAAAGTAGCAAAACCTAACGCTGAAAAGGCTTGGCTAAAGATTAAGCCTGATGATGTTGTCCTAAAGAAAATGTTAGATGCAATCAATCAACAAGGTCTTCCCAGTAAAGAAATCCAATTTGTTCCTCATCCAGCTACATGGCTTAATGCAAAGCGCTGGGAAGATGAAGTTGCCACAGCGCTAAGCAGCACTAACGAATGGTGGATGAACGACAGGAGGATCAAATGATTGGCAACCTACTCAATCGCCTAGAGAAAGTTAAAGGCTCCAAAGGACGGTGGACTGCTTGTTGTCCTGCTCACGCTGATCGTAGTCCTAGCCTAGCAATAACGGCACTTGACGATGGTCGCATTTTGCTCAAGTGCTTTGGTGGATGTTCCGTTTACGAAATAGTTTCTGCTGTCGGTATGGACATCGGTGACTTGTTTCCTAAAGAGAACAAATTAGGCTACACAAGCGATACACAGGCCAAGAAATCAGAGCGCAGACCATTTTATGCCACAGACCTGCTCAGAATAATCCATTTTGAGGCACTTTTAACGGGCATAGCGGCGTTTGATTTAGCGGAAGGTAGGCAGGTATCAGACACCGATAGAAAACGCCTTAAAACGGCTTTTGAGCGAATTAACGAAGCAGCTAATTATATTAACTGAGGACAATATGAGTAGGCCAATTTACGAAACTGAAAAAGACTTAACTCGTGAAAAATCTATTGGTGAGATTTTGGCTAAGGTTTGGAAAGCCGAATTACATAAGTTACCAAGGTCATATTATGTTGATTGGATGATAACTAGAAATAATCAAGTAAAGGCATTTGCTGAATTGAAGTGCAGAAGTAACAATAGGCGGCAATATCCAAGTTTAATTTTGTCTTTGCACAAGTGGATACACGGTAAACAATTGGCTGCTGAGGTATCTGGTGAGTTTTTAATTATTGTTCAGTGGAAAGATGGGTTGTTTTATTTTAAAGAATCAGGACTTGTTGTTTCTTATGGTTTTGGCGGTAGAAAAGATAGAGGAGACGATCAGGATATGGAGCCTGTTGTGAATATTCCTGTTGATTACTTTAAAGAAATTATTGGATAAATATGAGCTTAGAAGATCGAGCAATAGATTTAGACGAGGCCAGAAAAGCCAGAATCCTAAAGTCAGAAGTCATTGATGTAGAGAAGTATCTACATGCTAACGATGTGACCATTAAAGTCAAACGGGCTACGGAATGGTCAGAACTTATCAAGGAAAACTATCTAAATAGTAAAACTGATAAGAAAATTGTATTGCCTTGGCCTAATACGCATTCTAGTTTTGCGTTTAGGGATGGTGAAGTTACTGTTTACGCTGGTGGTAACGGTGGTGGTAAGTCGCTGATAACTGGTCAGATTGCGCTGAACCTGATCCGTCAAGGTCAGAAGGTCTGCATAGCCAGCTTTGAGATGAAGCCTGAGAAAACCTTAGAGCGTATGGTCAGGCAGTTCTCTGGTGAGTACATAGATAACCCGTTAAGTAATGACCGTGAGAAATATATCCACAACCTTTTTGTCAGATTCGATACCTATGTTTCTGACAAATTGTTTCTTTACGATCAACAGGGAACTACATCAGCGGATAAAGTTATTGCTATGGCAAGGTATTGCGCTATGGAGCTTGGCATCAAGCATATTTTTATCGACAGCTTAATGAAGTGCGTTAAGGGTGAGGATGACTTTAACGGTCAGAAGAACTTTATTGACGAGCTAACGGCTTTGGCTAGGGATCACAATGTTCACATCCACCTAGTTCACCATATCCGCAAGTTGGTCAATGAGGAACAGCAGCCGAATAAGAACGACTTAAAGGGTTCTGGATCTATCTCGGATCAGGTGGATAACGTCTTCCTAATGTGGCGCAACAAGAAGAAAGAGAACATGAGGAACAGGGGCGAGATGGTAGACGAGACACAGCCAGATGCTTACCTAATGTGCGAGAAGCAGCGGAACGGTGAGGCTCAGGAGTGGTATGGTCTTTATTACCATAGTAGCAGCCAGCAATTTATAGAGAAGGTTGGCGCTATGCCTATGGACTTTGATAACAAAGGGCGATTTAGTGGATGACTCCGAAGAATACCGGCATAAGTGCGAGGTTTCTCAGGTATTACGTTGGAGAGCAGAAGACAGGAACAAGGCTTTAGATTACTTAGCTAGGGTTAGGAAAGCTAGGGGTGATGCCGTAGCAGAGAAGCTAGCCAATGACTGTAAAGAACAGTGGGCTAAAGGAAACAGAGGGATAAAGGGAGATTGGCGTTGAGAGCTTACCGAGTAGATGGAAACCAGAAAGCTATTGTTGCTGCACTGCGAGAAGAAGGGTTTATTGTCCAGCATCTTCATAAAGTTGGTGAAGGCTGTCCAGACTTGCTGATAGGTCATAGCCATAACGGAAGACGTTATAACGTCCTGCTAGAGCTTAAAGACGGGGATGGCAAGCTAACGGCACAGCAGGTTATATGGCATCACGGCTGGAGAGGTCAGGTAGCCATTGTTAATAATGCAAAAGATGCAATAAAAGCGGTATATGACCATTGCAAAGGCTAAAACTATCGGAAAGTAGTAACTGATAGAAATATTTATGTTGCACTTGGAGAATACTATGCTATAGTTCTTTCACAGCAGCACAATATCAATCACTAGGAGCTGAATATGAAGAACGATCTCAACACAGTAGATACCCTTGGCGCACTTCTGGCACAAATTGCAGATTTAGAAAAACAAGCAGAAGCAATTAAGTCCGAACTCAAAGATGCAAGCACAGCGCTAAATGGCTCAAATACTTACGAGGGTTCTTTGTTTAAAGCTACAGTAGTTGAATCTAACCGCAATACAGTAGACTGGAAAAAATTAGCTGCTGACGTAGGAATAGATGCTGCTGTAATTGCAAAATACACAAAAGTTTCTGCTGTTTTCTCTGTAAAAGTTACTAGCCGTTAATATGAAAACAATAAATCCACATAAAAGCATCGACTACATGATTCGGCATTCTGCTGAATATGCTATTGCAAAGGCTGAAGTTACTTACTTAACAGAATTTAGAAAATCAAAGAAAGCATTACTTTTTGCTAACGCAATAGGAAACACTATTGCAGATAAAGAAAACTATGCTTATAGTCATCCAGAATATATAGAGGTATTGGATGACCTTAAAAAAGCGGTAGCTTTAGCTGAGAAACTTCGTTGGATGTTGGTAGCAGCACAGGCTAGGATTGACGTTTATAGGACGCAGGAAGCCTCTAACCGGGCTATAGATAGATCAACTCAATAAGAGGATAATATGAACGACATAAACATAGTGGATGATAGCAACTTAGTGCAGTGCGAGTATTGCGGTTACGTAACAGATAGTGATGATGTTCCTACGGCAAATGATCCTTGCTGTTCTGACGGAACCGTAACGGTATGTCCTGAATGTGACGAGGGCGAATCTTTCTTACGCTATGACCCGGCAAAGGCAATTATTCGAGACCAGCGAATTGCCCATCAAGCTGCGGAATTTAACCGAGCATGAGGTAGAACAACTCGGCTTAAAGCATTTCGGTAATCTCAAGTATTACTATCCAGACCAGATTAAAGCGCTGGTTCTGGATGTTCAGAAGAAACTCCAAGGAAAGAATAAATGAAGATGCGTTTTTGCAATAGCTGCCAGCAATCTAAGCCGGAGGAAGGTGGTTATCGTAAGGAAGGAAGCATGAGGGGCTGGCGTTGTGCTGGGTGCTATAACCGGACTACGCCGAGCATTTATCGCGCTAATAGACCGACTGATCCTAAGTTCTTAGGAGATGTCAAAAAAATACTAGGGTACTAATATGACCATCACACTAACCCGCGAGGAAGCGCAGCAGGATAATTATAAGAAGTCGCTCTGGAGAAAACGCAGCGATAAAAGACGGGAAGAATTACCACCACAAAATAAATAAATAATGTATTATTCCATTGGTTTCACTAACATCATGGAGATGACAATGGAAGAAATTTGGAAAGATATACCGGGGTATGGAGGTCATTATATGGCATCGAATCTTGGGAGGATCAAGGTAAAAGCTAGGAAAATAAGGAAATTTTGTGGTTTACACGGCAAAGAAGTAGACCAGATATATAAAGAAAGATTATTAAATCCTTCTAAAGCAGACAAATATGGGCATATGTCTGTGCATCTTGGGGTTAACAAAAAGAAACATGCTGTCGCTGTACATAGGCTAGTCCTATTTGCTTTTGTTGGATATCCTCCTGAAGGACATGAAGGTTGCCACAACAATGGAATAGCAAGTGACAACAGAATTGAAAACTTACGTTGGGATACTCATGCAAACAATAATCTTGACAGGAAGAATCATGGAAAATACCCAACTGGCAAAGATCATCCTATGTATGGTAAAAAAATGAGTGACGAACATAAAGCAAAACTTTTAACTTTCCATCTTGGGCAAAAAAGACCACAAGAATGGATAGATAACATGGCAAAAGGAAGAAAAAAGAATGCTTTACAGAAACAAGAAGCTTCTTGAAATAGCACGAAATTTTCCTTGTCAACATTGTGGAAAGCAGGATGGAACGATTGTTGCTGCTCACTCAAATCAGTTGCGAGATGGGAAGGGAAAGGGTATAAAGGCTAGTGATTACAGAATTGCTAGCCTTTGTTTTATTTGTCATATGGAGCTAGATCAAGGTAAAAATCTATCTAAGCAGGAACGAATAGAGATGTGGGAAGAAGCGCATAGAAAAACATTAGGTTTACTTTTTGACAATGGTCATTTAGAGGTGAATTTATGATGAAGAAAACCAAGGCCGAGAAGAAGATGAGCAAGGTCTATAACGAGTTCAAAGCTGGGACTCTGCATAGCGGTAAAGGTGGGCCTGTTGTTAAGTCTAAGAAACAAGCCACTGCAATTATGCTATCAGAAGGCCGTAAAGCCGCTAAGGGGAAGAAATGAAGACCGGGCTGTATGCTGCGATCCATGCCAAGCGTAAGAGGATTGCCGAGGGTTCTGGCGAGAAGATGCGTAAGCCGGGAACGAAGGGAGCGCCCACAAAGGCTGACTTTAAAGAAGCAGCTAAGACCGCCAAAGGCAAGAAGAAATGACAGCGGCATGGACTAAGAAGGCTGGGAAGAATGCTAAGGGCGGTCTTAACGAAAAAGGCCGCAAGTCTTATGAGGCTGAGAATCCCGGATCTGATCTTAAAGCTCCGGTTAAGTCAGGGGATAACCCAAGGAGAGCCTCTTTCCTAGCCCGTATGGGTAATATGCCCGGTGCGGAGTATAAAAATGGTGAGCCTACTCGTCTGCTACTGTCTTTACGAGCATGGGGAGCCTCCAGCAAGGCTGATGCTAAACAGAAAGCCGCAGCTATTTCCGCTAGAAACAAGAAAAAGTGAGCCATCAAAGCCAGCTAGATTTCGTTCGTGGGCTAACGCTCAAGTTCCCTATTTTCTTCGCAGGTCAAAAAGTCCTAGAGATAGGAAGTCTGGACATTAACGGTTCAATACGTCAGTTCTTTGACGCATCGCAATATGTTGGCGTTGACCTTGGTGAGGGCAAGGGAGTTGACCTAGTAGCCAAGGGTGAGGAACTAGACTTCCCTGACGATTCCTTTGATGTTGTTGCGTCTTGTGAATGCTTTGAGCATAACCCTGAGTGGGCTAAGACGTTTGACAATATGGTCAGGATGGCTCGTAAGTTTGTATTCTTTACGTGCGCTACAGAAGGCAGACCAGAACACGGGACTAGGCGTACAAGTCCATCAGATGCCCCATTTTGCGGGGACTATTACCGTAACTTAACAGAGCAGGACATTAGGGATAACTGCGACTTGTCTAAGTTTGAGCAGTACGGCTTTTCCACTAATGCAAACCCTGCTGATCTATATTTCTGGGGTATATGCAAGCCATAGTTATCTGCACTATCGGTAATCCCGGTATAACGATATTACTGGAAAGCATCAAAGTCTATGCTCCAGAACTACCAATTTATCTATGCTCAAATAACCTTAGCCTCTGGGGAAGCATACGCTCAAGAATGTCGGAGCTTAATGTTATCTTCAGGCCAAATCCTGCTACCAATTTTGGAGACGCATATAATGCGGGTATCGATTATGCCTTCAGCAGGGGACACGATTCACTAATTGTAGCTAACGATGACGTTGTTATAACACCGAGTACCATAGATCTGCTCAAGGAAGATGCGGAAATTCTGGAATCTAATGGCGTAAATCTCGGATTCTTAGGTGCTAGATCTGACTACGTATTACCAGACCAGAACATTAGGTTCCCGGTAGAGGAAGACCAGCAGCTAGGGTTACGATGGGCTAGTGAGACAATGATTAAGCCCACAGGAGTCATAGCACCAATATTTGCTACCATTAGTAAGAAGGCATGGGATGTAGCTAAATTTCCGAGCACGAATTGGTATTCCGATAATATAATATGCCATGACCTGCAAAAAGCAGGGTTTGAGCATTTCGTATCAAGGGCTTATGTTCATCACGCAGGAAGCCAGACAGTAGGAACAGACTTTGAGAAATGCCATGAAGAACCACGAGAGTGGATAAAGGCTAACAGACCGGATATATACGAGGTTTTCTATGGCTGACATAAGACCAACACCAGTTTCAAATTACCCGGCTTATTATGGGGCTGGATTGCTTAGTGGTCTTAATGAAGCCGTAAGCAAGCCATTCGGCTACGAGAATGATCCTGTCCGAGCATTGACTAACTTGCTTGGAATTCCCGGTATTGTAAGAACGCTAGAAAACTCTGCTTATGGAATGTCTAACGTAACTGGTACTGGAATGGCTACACAGTTGCGCCCTGAAGCTAAAGAGGCGGCAGGTGCTCTTTTGCCAATGGCTCCCGGCGCTGCAAGGCTTGCGGCTCGTGGTGCTGTTGCTGGCGGTAAATATATTGCTCCTCAAGTTGGCGGTTTGCTTGATGATTACGCTACAAAGACTGGTTTGCAGATGTATGCGTACAGACCAACAACACCTAAAAAGCCAGATCCATCTGTTGGAACTAGGTTTGAGCGAGAATTTATTGGTGGTTTGGCAGATAAAACACCAGTAAAAATTGAGGATTACAAAGGCTCTAGTCTTATGATTTTGCCTTGGGATAGCTCAAGTAGAAATTTTAAGATTAAGAGCGTTTCAGATATTTTATTGCCACAGCAATATATTACTCATGGTGGTCAAGATTATGCCCGTGATCTTGGACATATGGCTCAAAATATTGTTGGAGCATCAAATAGAGGAATTGCAGAACGTATAGCGAATAGAAATGATTTTGCTAGACAAGAAAATTTATTGGCTGGTGGCTCTGGAAATGTTATTCATATGCCATCAACAATGGGGCAATATGGTGAGAATTTTTCTGTACAGCCAATTAGCTTATTGCTTGGGATTGCTGATTCAGGAAAGTTATCTAAAGCAAGCATCAAGGCATTTGACCAAAGCATAAAAGATTTTAAGGTTCCGGTTGGAGTCGGTGAAAAAAGAGTAGTAACTCAACCTTTTAAAGACTTTAAAGGAATAATGACTGAAGAAGGTAGAGCACAACTTTATGCTCCAGATGCTGGCGAATTAAGAAAAGCAGCGACAAACAGATTTTATTTAAAAAAAGCTGGTCAAAATAATCAACAGTTATTTGGATTTAATGCGGAAGATGTTGTTAATTCTATAACTGATGAGGCATTGCTTGGAGTTCCAAAAGGTTACATAGGAAACACAGTATTTATGGCTCCAAGAAGTGGGATGAAATTAACTAAATCAGCCAATCCTACTTATGATACTGACTTTTCAGGCCAATATTTGGGTACTTTAGGCACGAGTGTTCCGGTAGAAGCATTGATGCCAAAAACTTTTGAAAGAATTGCAAAAGAATTAAGTGGGAAAAAAGCTGATTTACGCAATATGACAATTGGCGCTATGGAAAAAAGAAACGAAGGTGTTTCTGAAATTATTGACGATAGAGTAATAGAAAGCTATTACAACTACCTAAAAAATCAAAGGGCTAAGGGATTACTCGACTGAATACTGACTTGACAAAACTTGAGATTGCAGCAATAGAATAGAATCTTCTAGTAATGCAATAAAATCATCTTCTGTAAGGCTAAGAGCCTCAGAATCGTAGTCAACATTCATTACATTGTTTTTTATTTCAATAGTGATTTTCATATTTCCTCCAGTGAAATATTATTATACCTAGATATTAAGTTAACGCAACATATTTATACAAGCATGACATCCAAAGGATAATGCAATTATGGAAACAACTGACGATTTTAAAACGCCAGAAATCGGCAAAGGACTAGCAGGGCCGGGTAGACCTAAAGGAATGCCTAATAAGTCTACTAGTGTCGTAAGAGAAGCTATAGCTAACCTATTAGAGCGCAATGCTCCTAACATGGATAGATGGCTTAATGAGGTCGCTGATAAAGATCCTCATAAGGCATTGGACATTATCCAGAAGCTATCTGAATACCATATTCCTAAGCTGGCTAGGACTGAGGTAACGGGTAGAGATGGCGAGGCTCAAGAGATGGTAATCCGTTGGGGAGGTAAGAAATGAAGTATAGACAGATGGCTAACTGCCCTATGTGCAGTGCGTTTCTAGTAAACAACAAGTGCTTGAACTGCGGATACGTTAAGTGACAGAGATTGTCATTCCATATGAACCGAGAGAACATCAGGTCATACTGCATGATGCGCTAGACAATAACCGCTTCGTTGTTGGAGTCATGCACCGAAGATTCGGCAAAACTGTTGCCGCAATCAATCAACTGGTCAAACGGGCTATCGAGTGCAATCTGGAAGATCCTCGATACGCCTATGTAGCGCCAACGTATACACAAGCCAAGAGAATTGCGTTTGATTATCTAGTCAAGTACACAAGGCCGTTAGGGGCTTCCGTAAACATAGCTGAACTTAGGGTGGACTTCTGGGGTAGAAGAATCTCGCTTCATGGGGCGGATAACCCAGATTCACTACGGGGAACCTATTATGATGGGGTTGTTCTGGACGAGGTAGGGGATATGAACCCTAAAGTTTGGAACGAGGTATTGCGCCCTGCATTGACTGACCGATTAGGCTGGGCATTGTTTATTGGAACCCCTAAAGGAAACAACCATTTTAGGGAGTTTGCAGACCGGGCTAAAGAAACCGATGGTTGGGCTTACGTAGAGTTTAAGGCTAGTCAAACCAACATTATTCCGCAGTCAGAACTTAAATCTTCCCAGCTTGAGATGGGTGAAGATAGGTATCGGCAAGAGTTTGAATGCGACTTTAATTCTGCCGTAGAAGGGAGCTATTTTGGCAAACTTATTAACGATCTTGAGAAACTTGGTCATATTAGCGATTTTCCTCGTGATGACTTGTGTCGCTCTTTTGCTGCTTGGGATCTTGGAATGGGTGATAGCACTACTATCTGGATTGCTCAACTGGCTGGAAAAGAAATTAGATTACTGGACTGCATCGAAAATCACGGGCAAGGATTAGACTGGTACGTTAACTGGCTGAGGGATAACAAGTATGAACAGTTTAACCAAATCCTTCCGCATGACGTACAAGTACGGGAACTTGGCACAGGTAAATCGCGTAAGGAAGTGCTTGAGGAGGCTGGGCTGGCGATTACGGTTTGTCCGCGTCTATCTGTGGCTGATGGCATACAAGCGGTCAGAAGACTTATTCCCCGGTGCTGGTTTCATCCCAAGACGAAGAACGGGCTTAATGCGCTGAGGAACTACCGTCGGGAGCATGACGAGAAGCGCAATGTTTTCTATGAGAAACCTTTACACGACTGGTCTAGCCACTACGCTGATGCCTTCAGATACCTTGCAATAGGGCTTGACGAGAGCGACGGTTCGTGGTCAACAACATTGCCAATTAAGACAAATTGGATTGTATAATAGGCAAAATTTCCGTTAAGGATTTGCTATGAAGATGGATGAAGGTCAGATCAAGGGCATTCTTGAGAACGAAATCGACAATGCCATCGGTTACATTGAGACAGAGACTACCGAGCTACGACGCAAGGCTCTGGACTATTACTTACGTAATCCTTACGGCAATGAGGTAGAAGGCCGTAGCCAGATCGTTACTGGTGAGGTAGCTGAGGCTATCGATGGTGCGCTGCCACAACTTATACGTGTCTTTACGACAACTGAGGATATTGTCTACTTTGAGCCTACTCGTCCAGAGGATGAGGAATCGGCTAAACAAGCCACTGACTACTGTAACTGGGTGTTCTATCGTGAGAACGATGGTCTATTGATCCTGCACAACTGGTTCAAAGATGCCTTGATGCAGAAGGTTGGCGTTGTCAAAGCGTACTGGGAAGAAAAGGAAGACGTTAAGACTGAGAAGTACGAGAACCTGAGCGAAGATGAACTGGCTATGCTCTTGTCTGATCCCGGCATTGAGGTGGTCGAGCAGGAAGTCGAGTTCATGGATGGCGGCATAGATATGATGGGTATGCCGATTCAGATCCCTAAGTTTGAAGTAAAGATCAAGAAGTCTAAGGAATACGGCTGCGTAAAGATTGAGAACGTACCGCCAGAAGAATTCCTAATTAGCAAGTCGGCAAGAACTATTCAGGATAGCCCGTTTGTGGCCCATCGTCGCTTGATGACTCGTAGCGAGTTGATTGCTATGGGCTTTAAGAAGAAGGTAGTTGAGGGCTTGCCTTCTTACGATGACTTGCAGTTTACGCCTGAGCGAGTAGCAAGGTTCTCTCAGGGTGAGCAGCCAGACGAGAACATCAGCCTAGATCCTGCAATGCAGGTCATTGAGGTATACGAGTGCTATATCTACATTGACGTTAACGGTGACGGTATCGCTGAGTTGCGTAAGATTCTGTACGCTGGCAGTGAGATTTTGGACGATGAGGAATGCGATGTAATCCCGTTTCATAGCCTGTGTCCTATTCCTATTCCGCATAAGTTCTTTGGTCAGTCGCTAGCTGATCGGACGATGGACATCCAGCTTATCAAGTCTACGGTTACCCGTCAGATGCTTGATAACCTGTATCTCACGAACAATGCTCGTCTTGGCGTAGTGGATGGTCAGGTCAATCTGGATGATGCGCTTAATGCAACACCCGGCGGTATAGTTCGGATGAAGCAAGCTGGCGCTGTGATGCCGATTGAGGTTCCGTCTGTTACGGCTCAGGCATTCCCGATGCTGGAGTACATGGATCAGGTTCAGGCTAAGCGTACAGGTGTTAGCGACTCGCAACAAGGTCTTGATCCAGATGTGCTCAATAACGTGAGTGCTACGGCTATTGCTGCGATGATGAAGTCTAACTCTGGCAAGCTGGAGTTGATTGCTCGTATCTTTGCTGAGACTGGCGTTAAGTCGCTGTTTAGAGGCATTTTGCACCTGCTTGGCAAGTATCAGGATGAGGCCAAGATTGTCCGTATGCGTGGCAAGTTTGTGACTTTTGATCCACGTACATGGGCTAACGAGTACGACGTATCGGTTAATGTTGGTCTGGGTTCAGGTGACCGTGAGCAGAAGCTAGCCATGCTGAATATGATTAGCCAGAAGCAGGAGCAGATCATTCAGGCTTATGGCCCATCGAATCCATTGGTTAGCGTTGCTCAGTACCGTGACACCTTGGCTCGCATGATTGAGGCTGCTGGCTTTAAGGATGCGTCTGTATTCCTTAACGAGATTAGTCCTGAGCAGAATGCTGCATTGTCTCAGCCACAGCCACCAGCACCAGATGCACAGGCAGAAGTGGCGCAGATGTTGGCGCAGGTAGAGCGTGAGAAGACACAAGCTAAGTCGCAAATTGATGCGGCTAAGTTGGATCTGGAGCGTCAGACATTGGAAGCAGAATATACCCGTAAAGGTATAGAACTCCAGATGAAGCAGCAGAACGATGCGGCGGATATGCGTCTAAGGGAAGCAGAACTTGCGGTGAAACAGCTTCAGGCTATTCTAGCTATGGACATTGCTGACGAGGAATCCCGTAACAAGCAAGCCGATATTGTCTTAAAGGCAATACGTGAGCTTGGCAATCTGAATAAGGTTATGTAATGGCTGGCTTACTTAGCGACATTCTTGGATTTGTGGATAGGAGCAAACAGGCTGCTAAGGCTAATCTTGGGCTGCTTTACAATGATCCTAAAGAGTATTTTTCTACTGTTAACGATCAGGCTAAACAGTTTAACCAAGCTCAGGCATTGGCTGCTCAGGCTAGTCAAAATGCTTATAAAGGGCTTCCTGTTACGCCAGAACAAGCCGCTGCTAGGCAGTACGTTGACCGAGTAACTGAAAATATGGCAATGGGTTTTGCTGGCTCTACAAAACCATTAAATAATCCATTAAATACTTTAGAAAGGATGACCCCTTGGTTTGTTCAATATCCCAAAGCCGGTAAAGTTGTTGATGGCTTAAATGTTGGCAAAGAAGTAAAAAACATGGGGTCAATTCCAGCAAGTTTTGAAAAATATGAAATAGATAAAGGTATTCGATCTGTTTCAATGAGCGACTTTCCGGGAGCAGATGTAAATAAATTGTTTAGATCAGCAGATGATATAAAAAGAACAAAAGATCTGGCAGAACAAATAAAAAAGAATAAATATGTTGATCCTTTAATTGTTGCTATAGACGAACAAGGGCCATATGTACTTGAAGGTGGTCATAGACTAGGAGCATTAAATTTGCTTGGTATAAAGAATTTTCCTGCAATAGTCGTTAGAGATTTGGGTTACTAAATGGACAAGTCTTCATGGGCTGAACATATGCTACGAGATGAGTGGTTCCAAGAGATGATGCAGGAACTACGCTCGGTAGAGATTAACAAGTTTGCAATGAGCGATATGAACGATAAAGAGGTACGTGAGAACGCTTATATGCAGCTTAGGGCATTGGAATTGATAGAGACTTACTTAGATGGACTTGTTTCTCAGAAGCTCATAGATGAGAAGCGGTTAAAGATTTTGTAACCCGAATCGGGCGGTTCCCGATATAATTTAGGAAAGATATATGAGCGATACTCAAGGCACGACTCCCGAATCGGGAAATGCGGAGTTAACTGTAGGTGGTGCAGCTAACGCTATTTTGGGTCTTATGGGCAGTGACGAGGGCTCCGAACCGGAACAACCTGAAGCACAGACCGAAGCCAACGATAGCGAGGCCGAATCTGATGAGCCTGAATCTTATGAATCAGACGAGTCAGAGGTAGAACAAGATGATGAAAGTGATGAGCAAGAGGAGCCTCCGAAATACCGGGTTAAAGCCGCTGGTGAAGAACGTGAGGTAACCCTAGACGAGCTAATCAAGTCTTATCAACTTGGCACAGACTATACAAAGAAATCGCAAGCCGTAGCTGAGGAGCGCAAGGCGGTTGAAGCAGAGCGCCAGCGTATCGATGAAGCTAGACAACTTCGAGATCAGTATGCGGACAGGTTGCAGGTTATAGAGCAGATGCTCAACCAGCAGCCGCAAGAGGAGAATCTGGATTACCTTAAAGAGAATGATCCGATTGGGTACGCTGTTAAGGTTGCAGAACTCTCTCAGCGGGAAAAGCAATTAGCTCAAGTTCAGGCCGAGCGACAGCGAATTGCACAGCAGCAGGAAATGGAACGTCAGGAGCAGCTTGGTCATGTAGTACAGGCCGAAGCTCGTAAGCTGGCAGAGGCAATTCCTGAGTATGCTGATCCGCAGAAGGGTGAAACAATCAGGCAGCAGCTACGGGAGTTTGGCTTAAAGGCTGGTTTCTCTGATGGTGAATTAGCGAATGTTTATGATTCGCGGGCAGTTCTGACGCTATACAAGGCAATGCAGTACGACAAGTTACAGTCTGCAAAGCCGGGCATAACGAAGAAGGTTAGTGAAGCTCCGAAGGTAATTAAGTCGGGTGTTTCTCAGCCTCGTGATAGCCAGAGCGAGGAATTGCGTAAGTTAAAGGCGCGAGCAAAGCAATCCGGAAGGGTCGCTGATGCCGCAAGAGCATTTGAGAAATTTCTATAGGAGCATTTAACATGCCTACATTTACCGCACACAGCGCTATTGGTCAGCGCGAAGATTTGACCGACATCATCTATGACATCTCGCCAACTGAGACACCTTTCATGTCTTCTATTGGCAAGACTAAAGCTACTGCTGTTTATCACGAGTGGCAGACTGACTCGCTGGCTGCTGCTACCACTGCTAACGCTGCTGTTGAAGGCGCTGATGCAAGCTCCGCAACCCTGTCTCCTACCGTTCGTCTGGGTAACTACACACAGATCGTTCAGAAGACTGTTCAGGTTTCCGGTACTCTGGATGCAGTGAACAAGGCTGGTCGTAAGTCTGAAAAGGCTTATCAGTTGGCTAAGGCTTCTTCTGAGCTCAAGCGGGATCTGGAAACCATCCTGTTGGCTAATCAGGGTCGTTCGGCTGGTACTTCGACAACTGCCCGTAAGCTGGGTTCGCTGCTGTCGTGGATCAAGACTAATAGCTCGGTTGGTTCTGGTGGTTCTGATCCTGCAACTATCGGCGTATCGACTCGTACTGACGGTACTCAGCGTACTTTCACCGAGACTCTGCTGAAAGAAGTTGTTGCAGAGGTATTTGTCTCTGGTGGTTCGCCTAAGATTCTGATGGTTGGCGCTGCTGGTAAGCAGAAGACTTCGACTTTTGCTGGTATCGCTGCACAGCGTTACATGGCTCCATCGAATACGCCTACTACCATTATCGGTGCTGCTGACGTTTATATGTCTGACTTCGGTACTATGTCGGTTGTTCCTAACCGTTTCATGCGTACCCGCGATGCTCTGATCCTTGATCCTGAGTACGCTGCTCTGGCATATCTGCGTCCTTTCCAGACTAATGATCTGGCTAAGACTGGCGATAGCGAAAATACTCAGCTTCTGGCTGAAGTTACTCTTGAGATCAAGAACGAGGCTGCTCATGGCATAATTGCGGATCTCGATTTCAGCCTCTGATTTGACATGTGTTCGTAATTAAGATAGGATGCCTCTGTGTTTATCACGGAGGTGTCCTATGAATTGCAAATATGATGAGTGTCAAGGGAAAGCTGTAGGTTGGGGATACTGCCAGAAACATTATCGAAGATATATGAAGTATGGCAGTCCTGAGCCTAAGAAATATGCTCAAGAACCAATGGAAGTTAGGTTTTGGAATTTTGTTAATAAATTAACTGATGACGAGTGCTGGAGTTGGATTGGAAACACCATGTCAAATGGTTATGGAAGATTCAGCATAGGCGCAAAATCTAAGGGTTCCGATGGGGCGCATAGAGTAAGTTGGAGATTGGCTAATAACAAGGATATTCCTAAAGGGTGGCATGTAATGCACAAGTGCGATAATCCTAGTTGTGTAAATCCTAATCATCTAACTATTGGCACTCCAAAAGAAAATACAGCAGATATGATTGCTAAGGGTAGGAAACGTACAGTTTCTCCCAAAGGCGAATTGAATGGGAAATCCTTGCTTAATGAAGAACAAGTAAGGACAATTAGAGCAAGCACACTCAGCCATGCAGTGTTGGCAAGAGAACTTGGAGTATCCCCAAACTGCGTCCGGGGGGTTAGAACAGGACGAACTTGGACACACATTTAATGAGCAACCCGATACGGACTCAGACAGTACATGCAGACGGTGATGGCGGCATAATCATCGAAACCAAGCAAGACATTACAGACATCCTTGAAGCTAACAAGATTCAAAGGGAGTTTGATAAGCAGAGGACAGGACATCTTAACGAATTACATCACGTCGCTAGGCTTCCTTATACTGTGATTGATGACTTGAACCAAAAGAAAATAATGCGAGGATTTGCTGTAATAGATCAAGAGCGATTCGCGCAGTTTCTTAATGGCACAGAGCTTGGTAATGCACTGAAAACGTATCGAGGAACTATATGAGAGTTGGTGTTTGTGTCCCATGCCGGGATGAGGTTCATACAGGTTTTGCTTTTGACTTTGCGAAGATGGCAGCGCACGATGCTTCCGTTAGATGCAAGGACGGTAAAGGTGGACTAAGCCTTTACACAATGCCGGGAACCTTGATCTTTGACCAGCGTGAGAAGTTGGCAGAAGTTGCGTTAAAGGAAGGCTGTGATGCTGTCCTGTTTATCGACAGTGACATGAGATTCCCGCCTGACATAATTACAATTCTGCTAAGTCGTGATGTGCCGATTGTTGGGGTGAATGCTACGACAAGACGCAAGCCGGTAACACCTACGGCTAAGTTGATGACGAAGTACATGGATGGTGAAACCTTGGTGCATAAGTGGGAGAACATAGACTCTCGCGGCAAGCAAGGGATTGAGGAAGTGACAGCGGTTGGCTTTGGTGCTGTGATGATCCGCAAAGAGGTGTTTGAGAAGACAGGTCGGCCTTGGTTTGATGCTGGTTGGGGCAGTAGTGGTGTATGTGGTGAGGATGTCTATTTCTGCGTTAAAGCCGGTTCTGAGGGCTTCCAGACGTATGTAGACCACGAGTTATCGATGCACATCCGGCACATTGGCACTTACGAGTATGGCTGGAAAGATTTTGAGCAATTAGAGGAATAACATGGCGTTTACTAGCTACTCGGAACTAAAGACTACGATAGCAAATTACCTTGCTCGTAGTGATCTAACGTCGGTTATCCCTGACTTTATCCGACTAGCTGAGACACGGTTACAGCGAGATATTAGAACCCGTCAAATGCTGGTTGTGGCTACGGCTTCAACGACTAGCGGTGATTCAACTGTTGGACTCCCGACAGACTTCCTAGAGATGCGCGATATTCATCTCAACACGACTCCGGTTACAACCCTGCGCTACAAGGCTCCTAACAGCTTCTACGAGACTTCTAGGGCTACTGAGAGTGGTAAGCCAGTGGACTACACGGTGCTTGGCTCTGAGATGCAGCTAGCCCCGATTCCAGACACATCATACACACTGCAAATGCTGTACTACGGTAAGCCTACAGTATTGAGTGACAGCACTGCTTCTAACGTATTCCTTGCAAATTATCCTGATGCGCTGCTGTATGCGTCTTTGGCTGAGGCAGAGCCGTATCTGATGAATGATGCAAGGGTTCAGACTTGGGCCGCTTTGTATGAACGTGCAATCACTGCAATCAATACATCTGACCAGTCTAGTGAGTACAGTGGTCAGCCTATGTCAATGTCTTATAACGTGAGGTAAATCTGTGAAACATTGCTCAAAATGCAATGTTAGTAAGCATTTAGAGATGTTTTCTAAATGTGCTGCAAATAAGGATGGGTTGCATCGCTGGTGCAAGGATTGCGCTAAAGTTGCAAAAAAAGAATGGTACGCTAAGAATGCTGAATCAGAACGTGCAAAAGCAATGAAGTATCATTATGATAACTATGAAAAAAACAAAGAATATAAAATTAAAAAAGTGCATGAATGGCAAATAAATAATAAAGAAAAATATGCTGCCAAAAGTAAAAGATGTTATGAGAAAACAAAACATAAAAAATTTGCTTGGCAAGCATTAGCAAGGGCTGCAAAAAGAAATGCTGTCCCAAAATGGATAAAAGAAACACTAAAAGAGCAGATACAAAGTTTTTATATTGAAGCTAGATTAAAAACTAAGGAAACTGGGATTAAATATGAGGTGGATCACATAGTTCCTTTAATGGGTAAAAATGTATGTGGTTTGCATGTTCCTTGGAATTTAAGAGTTATTACCCAGTTTGAAAACCGCAGTAAAAGAAATAAATTTGAGGAGTAATCATGGCCGAAATGAGTAATTTTTTAGAGAATGCGCTGATTAACGCTACTCTCCGCAATACTAGCTACACAAGCCCCGCAACTGTTTATGTCGGTCTTTACACGAGCGATCCTACCGATGCTAATACTGGTACAGAAGTTTCAGGCGGTTCTTATGCTCGTACTGCTGTTACTTTTGGTGCGCCAAGCAATGGCGTTAGTACCAATAGTGCTGCGGTTGAGTTCCCACAAGCCACAGGAACATGGGGAACCGTAGGCTGGATCGGTCTATTGGATGCTTCTACTGGCGGTAATCTGCTGTATCACACACCATTAGATGCATCTAAGACGATTGCTTCTGGCGATATTTTCAAGATTGCTATCGGCTCGTTGTCTGTTACTTTGGCTTAAATGTTTGGATTTAGCTCATTTGCTGAAACGCCATTTTCTTCGTTAAGTGGTGGATTAGTTCTATTTGGTGAAGCAAGTGTTAACGCTACTGCTACAGTTACTGCATCAGGTACAAGAATTCAATTTTTTTCTGGTGACATAATTTGTTTTGCTACAGTAACGGCAAATGGTGGAAAACTAAATCTTGCTGATGCTAATGTAATTGGAGTTGCAACCGTAACTACTGATGGCATAGCGATTTATGGCGCAAGTGGTGCAATAAATGTTACTGCGACTGTTACGGCTAACGGGATACGGGAAGTATTTGCTGATGCTTCTATAACAGGTAATGCAACTGTTACTGCTGATGGAATAAGATTCCGAATGGCATCTGGTTCTATTACTGGGGAAGCAATAGTTTCTGCGTTAGGCGGCGTTATCTACGAAGGAAATGCAAGTGTAAATGCAATTGCCACGGTAAATTGTAACGCTAACGCAATATTCTCTGCTGCTGGTTACATTAATGTATTAGCAACTATAAATGCAAATGGTCAAATTATTGGCGAGGAATGGTCTGATGTAATTCCTACTACTAATGTTTGGACAACAAGCGCAGTTGGTATTGATAGCTGGACAAATGTAGCTACAAACTCTGATACATGGACTAGTGTACCTAGTAGCTCAAATGTTTGGACGAATGTAAATGCTGGGTCAGATAACTGGATGAGGCAATAATGGCTCTTGTTTTAGCTGATAGAGTAAAAGAAACAACGACTACCACCGGCACAGGCACTATTACACTCGCTGGTGCTGCATCTGGTTTCCAGTCATTTTCCGTTGTTGGCAATGGCAATACAACTTATTACGTTATTGCTGGTCAGGGAACAACTGAGTGGGAAATAGGAATTGGTACATACACTTCAAGCGGAACAACACTTTCTCGCGACACAGTATTAGCTTCTAGCGCTGGCGCTCCGACTAAAACTACTTTTTCTGCTGGAACTAAAGATGTATTTGTGACATATCCTGCTGGTCGCTCTGTATATGTTGATGGTGCAACAATAGATACTGCTAGCATGGGAGCAACTCAGGGCGATATTCTTTATGCATCTGGCACTGACACATTCTCAAGGCTTGCCAAAAATACTACTGCTACCCGCTATTTAGCAAATACTGGAACAAGTAACAATCCAGCATGGTCTCAGATAGATTTGTCTAATGGCGTTACAGGTTATTTACCATTTGCAAACCTTACTCAAGGTTCTGCGCTTTCTGTTCTTGGTGTTACAGGAAACGCAACCGGTGATGTAGCAAGCATTGCTGCTGCGAGTGACAATCAAGTATTAAGACGTTCTGGTACTGCTCTTGGTTTTGGCGCCGTTAATTTGGCTTCTACTAATGCAGTGACAGGAACTTTACCTTTAGGAAATGGTGGTACAGGTCAAACAACTGCACAAGCGGCGATGAATTCATTTGCTGGCGCTGTTACTTCAGGTCAGTATTTGCGTGGCAATGGCACTAACGTAGTTATGTCAGCAATTCAAGCTGGAGATGTTCCTACATTAAATCAAAATACAACCGGTAGCGCAGCTACTGTTACTGGTAATGCAACTGGAAGCACATTTGGATTTAATTCCGGATATGGCTCAGTAGCCACAGCATACGGCTGTCGTGCATGGGTCAACTTTAATGGCACAGGCACAATTGCGATTAGAGCAAGCGGAAACGTTAGTTCCATTACAGACAATGGTGTCGGTGATTATACGGTGAACTTTACTACTGCTATAAGTGATATAAATTATTCAGTAAATACAACTTGTTCATCTAACGGAACCAATAATTTTATCGGCACAACAGTATTTACAAATTCATCAACTGGAGCGAATGTTGCGCCAACAACTTCTGCTGCCAGAATAAATACTGGTGTTTATGGAGTCGGAACGTTTGATCCAACATACATAAACGTATCAGTCTTCCGCTAACAAGGATTAACAATGAACTCACGCATAATTTACCCTACTGATGACGGTGGAGTCGCTGTCATAGTTCCAGCCGCTAAGTGTGGATTAACCATTGAAGAAATCGCTGCTAAGGACGTACCAGCAGGTAAGCCTTACGAGATCGTAGACGTAGCAGATATTCCTTCAGATCGTACATTTCGTGGAGCATGGTCATGGGTCTCGTAATCAACTTAACTAAAGCTAAGAACATTGGTCACGATATGCGTCGTGCTGCTAGGGCTGAGGAATTCAAGCCTTACGACGAAGCTATAGCAAAGCAGATTCCGGGCGCAGTAGAAGGTGCTGAGACTGCTCGTCAGGCTATCCGTGAGAAGTACGCAGCTATCCAAACACAGATTGACGCAGCAGCAACACCTGACGAGATTAAAGCCGCTTTGGGGATTTAAATAATGCAGAAAATAGCGTTTGGTGAGTGGCTCCCAGATCAGCCGGGTGTAACAGGTGCGGTAACAGATGCAAAGAACTGTTATCCAGTTGCTAACGGTTATGCAGCATTTCCTAGTGAGGCTGATTATTCTGATGCAGCGGCTCAAAACTTGCTGATTACCTTTGCTGGTAAGTTTGGTGGTGCTACGAATTTATTTGCTGCTGGCGCTACTCAGGTCTATAAGTTTGACTCTACTGACGCTAGCTTAGATGCTTTAACTACTAGCGGATATACAGCGGTTGAGGGTTGGGATGTAACCCAGTTCGGTAGCAAGATGATTATGGCTAATGGTCAGGATAAGCTGCAATCATATGAATTAGGCGTTTCTACTTATGTAACTGACTTGGCTGCTGCTGCTCCTACGGCTAAGTATGTGACGGTAGTTCGTGACTTTGTGGTTGCCGCTAATGACGGGTCAGATTCTAACAAGGTGTACTGGTCTGACATTAACGATGAGACAGACTGGACTCCTAGTGCTGCATCACAATCAGACTCCCAGATATTGCCTGACGGTGGCGATATTACAGGTTTAGCGGGTGGCGAATATGGGCTGATCTTCTTAGAACGTGCCATATATCGGATGAGCTATACAGGCTCCCCGCTTTTTTTCCAGTTTGACGCTATTTCTAGGTCATTAGGATGTATCTCTAATGGCTCTATTGCTCAGTACGGTGGTCTGACGTATTTCCTAGCTGATGATGGTTTCTACGCTTGTGATGGTCAGACAACTAAAGCTATCGGCGTAGAGAAGGTAAATCGCTGGTTCTTTGATAATGCCATTCCTAGCGAAATATTTACAGGAATGAGCGCTACCGTTGATCCAATACGCAAGTTAGTTATTTGGAAATTCAATAATACGTTTGGCGGCAAGAATCTGCTGATGTATTCCATTGATTTGGCTAAGTGGTCGTACACAGATACCACTGCTACCAGCGTTGCTTATGTATTAACTCCATCTGCTACGTTGGAACAGGTCGATAACTATAATGCAAGCATTGATGCGCTAGATATTCCGCTGGATTCTCGTGTGTTTGCCGGTGGACAACTGCTATTTGCGGGTGTTTCTGGCACAAAGATCATTGCATTCTCAGGTCAGCCTAAGACAGCGAACGTTACAACGGGTGATATTGATATTGGACGCTCTACAGTGACGCTAGTTAAGCCGATTGTGGACAAAGGCAGTGCTTCAGTAGCTATTTCAAGCCGTGATTTACTCTCTGATCAAGTGGAATTTGGCTCAGATGTGCCAGCAGACGCTGAAAACCGCATTAGCTTGCGGTCTAACGGTGAATATCACAGGCTCAGACTCACTCCAACAGGGGCAAACTGGGAAACAGCCTTTGGTTTAGAGGTAGAAGTCGTTAAACAGGGTAATCGATGACTACTAAAAGCGTACAGTTTAGGACTTTACCGCCTTTTGGTGGGTCTGAGCGTGAAGTTGCTGAGGTTGTTCGTGGGATTATGGACGGTAGAACGAACAATAGCGGATATTTCACGACAACAACAACATCAACAACAACAACTCTTTACGATCCACGTATAGGTTACGATTCTGCAATTATTTTTACGCCTATGAATGATAAAGGCGCTCAAGAAATGTCAAAACTATGGGTTGGTACTCGATCACAAGGCTCTGCTGTCATACACCATGCCAGTAATGCCCACGTTTGTGAGTTTATGTATATAGTTGTGGGATGACAGAATTTAAATATATCCCGGTCGATGACCTAAGAAAATGGTGGGCTTTTATTAAGCCCGGCCTAGAAAAGATTAAAACTAAAAGTCCTGAGAATTGGATAGTTGAGGATGTATACACCGACTGTTTCAATCAAAAGGCGATGCTTTGGGTAGTCCTTAAGAACAACCATTTTTATGGCTTCTTTATCCTTCAGCCAATGGGGCAAGAACTCCATGTCTGGGCTGCTTGGACGTTAGAAAATGATTATCAAGTGGTTGAAAAAGGTTTACAATTTATCAAAAGTATGGCTAGGGATGCTAATGTTAAATATTTAACATTTTCCAGCCATAGGCCGGGATGGGAACGTAGGGCTAGAGCATACGGATTCCGTCCTCGTAAATGGATATGCGAGGTGTAATATGAGTGGTGGCGGCGGTGGTACACAAGAGACTAAAACAGAAATAGCTCCGGAGTTTAAGCCATATATAACTTATTCTCTGGGTGAGGCTCAACGTCTGTATCAGGGTATGCCACAGGCTCCTGCTACATTGGCTCCTGAACAGTCAGCATTCTCTCAGCAAGCCATCCAGCAAGCCGCACAACGAGCTCAGATGGGCTCTCCTCTGGTTGGTGCTGCACAGGCTGAACAACTAGCTACGATTCAAGG
>Ga0208975_1000271_pt1 | contig 27241 bp, 29 predicted proteins | sample GreLakmeER78MSRF_FD_187700 | JGI IMG/M metagenome (GOLD analysis project Ga0208975, IMG submission 187700) | Freshwater lentic microbial communities from great Laurentian Lakes, MI, USA - Great Lakes metaG ER78MSRF (SPAdes) | ecosystem: Environmental > Aquatic > Freshwater > Lake | place: Great... | reverse complement strand
TTCGCGTTGACAGAGGAAGCTGTGGAAGATAACTTGTATGACCGCTTGTCAGGTCGTTACACCAAAGCTATGGCTCGTTCAATGAGCTTCACAAAGCAAGTAAAAGCTGCTTCTGTGTTGAACAACGGTTTCACTGCAGGCAACTATGCCGGCGGCGACGGCGTTGCATTGTTCGCAACCGATCACCCAACTGCCTTGGCTCAGAACTACTCTAACACTCCCGCAGTGGCAGCAGATCTGAACGAGACATCGTTGGAGCAGGCTTTGATCGACATCGCCGCGTTCATCGACGAGCGTGGTTTGAAGGTCGCTTTGACTGGTCGCAAGATGATTGTTCCTAAGGAACTGCAGTTCACTGCAGAGCGCCTGATGAAGAGCACTTTGCGCACTGGCACTGCTGACAATGATGTCAACGCGATCAAGTCTATGGGCATGCTCCCAGAGGGTTACGCTGTCAACCACTATTTGACAGACGTCAACGCTTGGTTCATCATCACTGATGCACCTAACGGCTTGAAAATGTTCCAGCGTTCACCCATCAAGACAGCCTTTGAAGGCGACTTTGACACAGGTAACGTTCGTTACAAGGCTCGTGAGCGTTACAGCTTCGGCTGGTCTGACCCACGTGGCGCTTACGGTTCGCCCGGCGCTTAATATTTCTTCGGAAATATTTGAAAAGGGAGCCTTGTGCTCCCTTTTTATTTGGTGTATATTGCAATCACTCCGGGGTTATCCGGTGCATTAGACTAGTCCCGGCTAGACGACATACAGACTAATGCGCCTAACTTGTATGTAAGGAAAAATCATGGCAAATACCACGTTTAATGGACCAGTTCGTTCCGTAAATGGTTTTCAAGACATTTCTATCAGTGCCACCACTGGCGCAGTCACCGTTGACGCTACATTTGGTGCTACCACCAGCGTAACTAACCTGACTACCACAAATCTGGTTTTCACCGATCAAAACCATCCCACAACCGCTGCGATTAACGCTACGGCTACAGCCACTGCAGCACAAGTTGCAACTGGTTACATCACTTCTACTTCAGCTTCTCCTACAACCATCACATTGCCAACAGGCACGTTACTTGGTGCTGCTATTAGTGCAACACGTGGTACTGTTTTAGAGTTGTATGTGGATAACACCGCTGGTGCATCTACTGTGACCATTGCTGTTGCTACCAACGGTATTTTGTCTAGCGCTGCTACTGATACTGCAGGTAGTTTTGGTGATTTGACCATTGCTTCTGGTGCAACCGGCCTTGCGCGCTTCACTATCATGTTCTCAAGCGCAACAGCCTACGTGTTTACCCGTACTGCTTAATTGATCTAGGGGGCCTCGGCCCCCGTTTACAAGGAGATTAATTATGGGTTTTCAATATGACGTAAAAGCGAAGACGATGGCCACGACTGCTGCCACCGGCATCGGTCAGCCTCGCGCGCGTATCAAAGCAGTCTATTTTGTTGCGGGATCTGCTGGATACATCTCTTTTACAGATGGTGGTTCTGGCGGTGTAGAGCGACTTCGTATCGCTGCTCCTGCCAGTACGGCAGGAAACGGTTCTACCTCTGTTTTAATTCCCGGAGATGGTATTGTCTTTTTAGATGATCCCTATTTAACAATCAGTGGCCCTACTTCGGTCACATTCTTCTACGGATAAGGAGTCCAAAATGGGACGAGCAGCAAAAATGGCAGACGACCAGTACCAAGGCGAAGTTCAGCCCGGTGCACAGAAGCAAGATATGGCTAAAGGCGGCCCCAAGCAAACAGCACGCAAGACAGTGGCTCCTTCTGGTTCCACTACGCCCCGTGGTGTAGGTTTGGCTCGTAACAAGCCTTGCAAAATGTATTGAAATGGCTAAGTCTCCTGCTTGGCAGCGCAAAGAAGGCAAAAGTCCTAGTGGCGGATTAAACGCCAAGGGCCGTGCTTCTTACAACAAGGCTAATCCGGGTAAACCCGGATTAAAAGCCCCGCAGCCAGAAGGAGGTTCTCGCAAAGACAGCTTTTGTGCCCGCATGGAAGGCATGAAAAAGAAGTTGACAAGCGAGAAGACTGCCAAAGATCCGAATAGCCGGATTAACAAGAGCCTACGGAAGTGGAAGTGCTAAATGGAAGGCGTTGTTTGGAACATGATCCTAACGGCAGGTATAGGATTCGTGGGTTGGGTATTGCGCGACAAGGCATCTGAGATTAATCGTCTTCAGATCTTGCTCAATCGCACCCGCGAAGAAATTGCCAAGGAATATGTGACCAAAGCCGAAGTCCATGCAGACATCAACCGTGTTTTGGACAGGTTAGACAGATTGGACGAAAAGTTAGATCGTTTAATGGCAACAACTTTAAAAGGATAGAAAAATGAAATACAAAGACGGCGGACTCGCAAAAAAAGGCGAAGGCATTGCTAAAAAAGGTTTTGCCAGTGGCGGCATGGTTGCTGGTATGGGCCAGTCACAGGGTAAGACCTTGAACCAAAACGTCAAGAAATTGGAAGGCGATAAAGTTGCCGTCCGTGGTGTTGGTGCAGCCCGTGCCCGCACAGCAATGATCTACTGATATGGCTGTTTCCGGCGTATCCGATTTTGATCTGCAGTTTGACGACCTCATAGCTGAGGCGTATGAGCGCTGCGGTATTGAGGTGCGCGACGGTTACGACATGAAGACGGCGCTACGCTCCGTCAACTTGATTTTTGCAGAGTGGGCAAACAGAGGATTAAACCTTTGGACCATTGAGCAGCGCCAGCAGGTGCTGACGCCCGGGGTGTATGAGTATGACCTACCCGCAGACACGATTGACGGCCTCTCCGCCGTGATTCGGACCAATGCAGGCCAGTCTACCCAGCAGGACATCACAATTGATCGTATAGGCCGCGCTGAGTGGCTCCATGTGCCTAACAAGTTGACCCAGTCCCGCCCTGCGCAGTACTACATTCAGCGCACAGTGCCGGCTAAGGTGTTTCTGTACCCATCTCCTGATGCGACGCAGACTTGGACCTTTGTTTACTATGCTATTCGCCGCATGGACAATGCGGGCGGTTTTACTAATACTGCTGACATCTCTTTCCGTTTCTTGCCTTGCTTGGTAGCCGCTTTGGCGTACTATTTGTCGGTCAAGAAAGCGCCGGATCGCGTCATGCTGCTCAAGCAAATGTACGAAGAAGAGTTTGCACGTGCAGCTTCCGAGGACCGTGAGCGTTCAGGCTTCTTTGTGGTACCTACGTACACGCAGAGGTAAACCATGGCCTATGTATCAGGCAAATTTGCAATTGCGCTGTGCGACAGGTGTGGCCAACGGTACAAACTCAATACGCTTATCAAGGAATGGACAGGCTTTAAAGTCTGTCCTGAGTGCTATGAGCCCAAGCACCCACAGTTGGAGCCTAAACGCACGATAAATGAGCCACAGGCCTTGCATCAGCCTCGCCCAGAGAGTAGACTTGGGGTTACCGTCTACGTCGGGTTCACGGCTGATACTTCGTTTGCTAGTATCGGAATGATGCCGATGCCGTATGCAAAGCCCTTGTGGGCGGCTGCAGTGCTATCCCCAGTTACGACGAGCATCTCATGACATACACGGAACTTGTTGCTGCTATTGAAGCCTACACTGAGAACACGAGTTTCAGTGCAACTGATCTTGCTACTTTTACAAAGCAGGCGGAGCAGCGCATTTACAACACCGTTCAAATTGCCAACTTGCGCAAAAACGTGACGGGTGTCCTAACGGCCAACAATAAATACCTGTCTTGCCCAGATGACTTTTTGTCCGCTTATTCCTTGGCTATTTTTGCCTACAACAGCACAACTGCTACAGGCGTAACGGGCGCAAGTACTATTGTGGTTGCTTCAGCTTCCGGTATTGAGGTAGGCCAATACGTAAGTGGCACAAATACTGCAACAGGTGCGACTGTAGTAACAATTGTTGGCACAACAATTACGTTGTCTGGAGTAAACACGGGAACAGTCAATGGCCCTGTTATCTTCCAAGGCGAATACACGTATCTGTTGAACAAGGATGTGAACTTTATTCGTGAAGTTTATCCTTACGCGCAATACACAGCACGTCCTAAATACTATTCCATCTTTGGTCCTCGTTCAAACGATGTGAACGAGTTGTCGTTTATGGTAGGTCCTACGCCTGACGCCAGTTACTCTGCAGAATTGCACTATTACTACTATCCTCCATCCATTGTGGACCAAGGAACATCATGGCTAGGCGATAATTTTGACACGGCACTGCTCTATGGCTGCTTGGTAGAGGCGTACACCTACATGAAAGGTGAGCAGGACATGCTGGCGCTATATAACGGCAAATACCAAGAAGCGCTGGGCCTGTTGAAGAATTTGGGCGATGGCAAGCAGCGTGGCGATGCTTATCGCGATGGTCAAGTCAAACTACCTGTGAGATAACGCATGATTACAGCAGGACTTACAGACAGTTTCAAGGAGCAATTGCTTCTTGGAGTGCATGATTTTGATACGGATGTTCTCAAGATTGCGCTCTACACTTCTTCAGCAGTGCTTGGCCCTACAACAACGGTTTACACCACTGTGGGGGAAGTATCGGGAACAGGGTACACCGCGCCGGGTCAAATTCTTTTAAATGTTACCGTGAATTTGGGCATGGGCATAGGCTATGTCAGTTTTGACAATCCTGTTTGGCCGGGGTCTACTTTTGCTACACGTGGTGCATTGATTTATAACTCCACCAAGGCCAATAAATCGGTGGGCGTATTGAACTTTGGTATTGATCAGACCATGAATGGGCAATCTTTTACGATTCAACTGCCCACGGACGACCCTGAAACAGCGCTTATTCGGATTACCTAAAATGGCTATTTTTCAAACAGCGACCACCAGTTTTAAGCTTGAGTTGTTGCAGCAAATACACAACTTTGGTCCAACTTCGCCTGATACTTTTAAGATTGCGTTGTATACCTCTTCTGCAACGCTTGGGTCGGCCACAACGGGCTATTCTGCAACGAATGAAGTATCTAGCTCTGGTACGGGGTACACAGCAGGCGGTATTACACTGACAATTAATCCTTCCCCCACAACAGGAACAAATTCAAATGCAGTTCCTACTGCATTTATTTCATTTAACAACGTAAGTTGGACAAATGCCACCTTTACGGCAGCGGGGGCTCTCATCTACAATAGCACTGAGGGAAACAAATCTGTGGCAGTGTTGCTGTTTAATACTTCAAAAACAGTCACGGATGACACCTTCCAAATCATTTTCCCAACTGCCGATGCGAACAGCGCCATCGTGCGCATTTCTTAAGGACTTATCATGAGTACAGAAACTTCAAAGGCCCAAGACCAAGTGTCAGCAAGCTTGACTGCAAACAAAGGTTCCACAGAGCGCGTGGGCGCTGGTGGCGTTTACACGGTTACTTGCGTAGGCGCTGATGGCGTGGAGAAGTGGTCTGATACCTTTCACAACTTGGTTGTGAACGAAGGTCTACAAGACATGAACAGCAAGTACTTTAAAGGTTCTGGTTACACAGCCGGTTGGTACTTAGGTTTGGTGCAAGGCCCGGGTTCAGGTACTACATACGCCGCTGCAGACACTCTGGCTTCACATGCAGGTTGGACAGAATTAGTTCCCGGTACAGCCTACACAGGCAATCGTATTGCCGTTGTGTTTAACGCCGCTTCTCCTACATTAGCTGACCCATCTGTGGTGTCTAATTCTGTTGCTCCATCAGTATTCCCTATGTTGGTTAACAGTACTGTGGTGGCTGGCGCGTTTCTAACTACGGCAGCTACGGGCACATCAGGTATTTTGTTCTCTGCTGGTGACTTTACTGGCGGCGACAAAACTGTTGATGCTGGCGATACATTGAACGTCACTTATACGTTCTCTCTTGACGCAGCCTAATAAGGTATTGCGGTGTTTGGAGATGTTGCATTTGCCCAAGCACCCTTCGCCGCTCTAGGCGGGGCTACAGTGTTGTCGTCTGTAAGTGAGGCAGCTACGGCTGCTGATTCTGTTGCTCAAGAAACTCGCGCAGGCGCACTTATACAAGAGTTTCTTGCAGCTACGGCAACTGTTGTTAGTTTAAACAACATCATGACTGCGGCTAGGGCTGAAACGGCTACAGCTACAGACACAACAGCAGCCGCGCCATCTAATTTTCTAGCGTCTCAAGCAGAGTCAGCTACGGGAACAGATACCCAAACTGCCGTTGGCACAATGCGGGCTTCAATATCAGAATTAGCTACAGCAACAGATGCGCCTTCGGCCACTGCAAACTTGTTAGCAGCTCTTACTGAGGCAGCTACAGGAGCGGATGAGTCTAATGCTAGCCGTGGTTTCTTTGTCAATATTACTGAATCCGCCGTTGGCTCAAATACGCAAAGTGTTACTGTTAAGTTTGTTAGTAGCATACAAGAGTTGGCTTCTGGACTTGATGCGTACGGCAAAGTAAAAGACGCGAACGTGTACCCTACTGGTATACAGTTAACTGTATCTATAGGCCAAACACTTGTGTGGGGTACTATTCCTACTGAACAACCACCCCCAGCACCCGACTGGACAGACATACCGACTTAAGGATTTATCATGGCTTTAGTATTAAAAGATCGGGTCAAACAAAGCGCCTCGGCTCCCGGCACAGGTACGATTACGCTAGGGACTGTTGCTTCTGGGTTTCAAAGTTTTTCTGTAGTTGGCGATGGAAATACAACGTATTTTGCTATTGTGGACGTAGCTTCCGGCGATTGGGAAGTTAACTACGGCACGTACACGGCTTCTGGTACGACACTGAGTCGTAATGCTACACCGCTGTCTTCTTCTGCGGGTGGAGCGTTAGTTAACTTCACAGGCACTGTTGATGTCTTTGTTACATACCCATCTTCAAGGTCGGCGTATCAAAACGAAGCGGGGACGCAAGTAGTTCAACAGTCTTTTGGCGCAATCACAGCTACTTCTGCGGCGTTGACAACCGGTACGATTACTACCGCCCCCGCCGCTAATACCGATATTGTTAACAAAACTTACGTTGACACGCTGGTTGCGTCTGGTATTCACTTCCATCAGCCCGTAATGGTTGAAAGCCCTACTAATCTAAATGCGACTTACAACAATGGAACTGCGGGTGTTGGCGCAACGCTTACTAATGCGGGAACGCAAGTTGAATTAATTATTGACGGTATTTTTACGTCCCCGGGCGACCGCGTCTTGGTCTATACCCAAACCAACCCAATCGAGAATGGCATTTATGTTGTCACGACTGTGGGTACAGTTTCTACAAATTGGGTATTAACACGCTCAAGCGATGCAAACACCTATGTGATTAACAGCGCAAATGGTTTGAGCGAAGGCTCCACAGTTTTTGTTCAGTTAGGCGCAACAGGCGCAGGCGAGACTTATACTTGCAATACATCTGGCGTGATTACGTTTGGCACAACAGCCATTACATTTGCTCAAATTAGCTCCGCACAGATTTATTCTGCGGGTACAGGGTTAACACTGACCGGTACGCAATTTAGTATTACGCCTACAGGAACGGCTGGCACATACGGATCAGCTTCTCAAGTTCCTGTGTTTGTAACTAACGCCAGCGGGCAAGTTACTTCCGTGACTAATACAGCTATTGCCATCAACGGCTCTGCGGTAACAGGCGCTATCTCTGGTCAAGCTGGCTCGGTGGCAAATGCGCTGACGTTGGGTACATACCTGACCGGTACAAGCTACAACGGTGGAACAGCAGTTACAGCCACAGTAGATGCCACGTCAGCTAATACAGCCTCTAAAGTTGTAGCCCGTGATGCTTCTGGTGACTTCTCCGCAGGTACTATTACAGCAACTTTGTCTGGTAACGCCACAAACGTGTCAGGCACGGTGGCTTTTGCCAATGGTGGTACAGGTGAAACTACTCGCCAAGCTGCTATGGATGCTCTTGCTGGCGGTGTTACTTCAGGTCAATACTTGCGTGGCAACGGCTCAGACGTAGTGATGTCCACAATCCAAGCGGCGGATGTCCCAACACTGAACCAAAACACAACAGGTAACGCTACTACAGCAACAACAGCCACAAACTTGGCTGGTGGTTCAGCAGGTACTGTTCCTTATCAGTCAGCGGCTGGTACTACTGCTATGTTGGCTGCGGGTAGTTCGGGGCAAGTTCTTCAGTCTAACGGTGCGGCAGCGCCTTCATGGGTTGCAGCAACTGCGGCGGCTAACAACGGCACTTTGACTTTGGCAGTGTCCGGTACGGGTTTGTCTGGTTCCGCCACGTTTACTGCCAATCAGTCAGGCAACTCAACTTTCACTGTTACCTCAAACGCAACAAACGCAAATACAGGTTCGACCATTGTTGCCCGTGATGCGTCAGGTAACTTCTCCGCCGGTACGATTACCGCTTCCTTAACAGGAAACGCATCGGGTTCAGCAGCTACTTTTACAAGCACTTCTCAAAACTCGCAGTTCAACTCAATTGGCGTTGGTACAGCGGGTTCTGGTACGGCTGGCGAGATTCGTGCAACCAACAACATTACTGCGTATTACTCTGATGACCGTTTAAAAACTCGTCTGGGCGCTATTGAAGATGCGTTGGCAAAGGTTAAAACACTAGATACCTTCTATTACGAAGCCAACGAAACGGCGCAGGCTTTAGGGTATGAAGCGATCCGTGAAGTTGGTATATCTGCGCAGCAGGTTCAAGCCGTTATGCCTGAGACAGTGGCTCCTGCGCCTATTGACGATAAATACTTAACTGTTCGGTACGAGCGTCTTGTACCATTGTTGCTTGCAGCAATCAAAGAACTTGAGGCCAAAGTTGCCGCTCTTGAAGCGAAAGGATAACTATGTCAAGCACGTATTCCGATCTTAAATTTGAGATCATTGAGGTCGGCGGCTCTAGTGGTCAGTGGGGCGGTATCACCAACACCAACATTGGCACTGCGATTGAGCAGGCAATTGCTGGTATGGCTACGATTGAAACAAGCGATTTTATTTCTAATGTTGCCACGTTAACCGCGACCAACACCCCTAACGCACAAGATTTCCGTGCGTTCTGTCTAAACATTACAGCTACATTGAGTGCGGCGGGTACAGTTAACGTACCTGCCATTGAGAAGCCTTACTTGGTTTTAAACAATTCTGTTGGAGGCTTTGCGGTGACAGTCAAAGTCAGTGGCCTGACAGGTGTGTCTATTCCTAACGGTAAGGGCTGTATTGTTTATAACGATGGCACTGACGTTGGTGCGGCGATTACGTATCTGACTTCCCTGACGCTTGGCACAGACTTGGCGGTTACTGAAGGCGGTACAGGCGCATCGACAGCTTCAGGGGCGCGTACCAATCTTGGTGCGACAACCCTTGGCGCAAATCTGTTTACCATTACAAACCCAAGCGCAGTCACCTATCCGCAATTCAACGCAGACAATACAGTTACGTCTTTATCTGCGGCGGGTTTAAGAACAGCACTTAACGTAACTGAGGGCACAGTAACAGCCGTCACAGCTTCGGCCCCTCTAGCCTCTTCTGGCGGTACAACCCCAAACATTACGTTAAGTGGCGCATTACCAACAGCCAACGGCGGTACGGGGAACATTAACGGTATTGCGGTATCTACGCCTTTGCTCCAAACAACAAACTTCAGTATCTCTGAGGTTGGTGGGGTCTTGGTTTTTAAATATGGCGCTACTACAATTGCCACGATGGACAGCACAGGCAACCTGACTACATTGAACAACGTGACCGCATTCGGTTCAATCTAAGGATTACACATGACACTGAACGCATCTGGCCCACTCAGTTTTGGTGGGGCGACTACAGGACAGTCAATCAACTTGGAACTTGGCGTTTCCGCTACCGCTTTAGCGTCAATCAACAGTACGTCTTTTCGTACGTTAGCCAACGTGCCATCAGGCCAAATTAGCGTTAGTAACTTCTACAGCAAAAGTAATTCATTTGGCTGGATTTCTTATGTCGACGGTACAGGCAATCTAAGAGCAAATTCGTACTTTACTGCCGATGCTTCTGGTAATACTTATTTTTCATACAAAGGCGGTACAAGTGCTGATTACAGTGCTTGCGCAAGATTAGATTCAAATGGGGCTACAGCAACATATTTGCGTCCTTGGGCTGATGACTTTAATTCAGTAGTTATACCCGCACACGCTACAATGTACACAGCAGGCGCGGGTAATTTTTGGGCTTGTTCGCGTATTAGCGACTTGAGCAATTACCCCTATGCAATATTAAACAGTAGTTTGGGTTATCAGTCTGGCAAATTTGTTCAAGGAGCCAACTCATACCCTACTAACGTCGCAATAACTCCAGACGGTCGCGCCTACGTTCTAGGAAGATATATTGGCAAACAACAGGAAGCCCGAATATTTTGTTTGGGTTCAAATGGCTCAGCACTTGGAGGTTGGCAATCAACACAGAGTAGTTCGTATAATTCTGCTATTGCTCCACGCACAGATAATGCCGCATATTGGATTTATAAACAGGGGCAGACCATTAACTGGAGCACGCTACCTGCTGGTGGCGGCAATAATTTCGATAACCGACAATCAACGGTTGCTTGGTCAGACGGCGGGTATGCAATTAATTATGCGGGAACAGATTCGTCTAATAATTTATATGCAATAACGGATCAAGGACGTATTTTTAAAATTGCCTCAAACACTAGTATATCTGGTTGTTTTGTTAATACTACTGAGCTACAAAGTAGAATGTCTGTATACGGCTCATTTATTTATGTACTGACTACAAACAATAATTATAGCGGTTGTAATCTATATTGTTACGACCAGTCGCTTACCCCACAATGGAAAAATACTTTTACATTTAGCAATAATAATTGCGCCTCTAATGGGCTAAATGCAAATGCTACCGGTATATACGCATATTTTAATAATAATGTCCACGGGCAGTTTATTATGAAAATCCCATTAACGGGCGTACCTGCCAGCGGTACAAAGGCTTTAACCGGGCCATCGGGGCTTAGTTTTAACTATACTAAAACAACATTTAGTGTAACTGGATTGGCATTTGGTACACCTATAAGTAATTCATTTTTATCTAACGCAGGATACTCTCGAACCGCGTCTTCTGCGTACCCTCCCGGCGGTACAACTGCCCCCAATAATCAAAACACACCTTTGTAATTATGTTTACACACTACGCACAAATTGAAAATGAGGTGGTGGTCGCCTACCCTGTTGACCCACACAAAATGGTTGATGGGGAAATAACACCAACTGAAAATTGGCTTGGCGGCGAGTTTGAAGGTAAAACATACGCCTATTGCCATGATGAGCAACCTGCAATTGATCCCACCCAAGACTTGGTAGAAACCGCGCCTGCTTTTGATCCTGCGCGTGGATATTGGTATCGTCAGTACACCATTGTCCCCGCTTCCGCCGAGGTAGTTGCTAAACGAACTGCAAAGCAAACCGCAATTGTTCAAGATTGTGTAGCCGATATTATCAATAGTGTGCAGGATGCGCTGGCTGGGAATTTAACAGATGCAGACAAAGCGTTGTGGGTTGAGTTTCGCAATCAAACTTTGGCTGTTCTGTCTGCTCCCACATTTCCGTGGAATATTGTTTGGCCTACGCCACCAGAAAACACTTCTGTTAAATGGTACGGCGAAACAGTTGACATTGGAGTAACTCGTGTCTAGCCCTATTACCGACCTAAAACTTGTTGACAATGTGTTTGTCAAAATGCACCAATTTATCAATGTTGGTGATACACATGAAGGGCATGCGCATCAGTTTGACCATATTACACTGCTTGCTACCGGCTCCGTAACAATGAAACATGACAAGGGCGAACAAGACTTTACTGCCCCGCATTTGATTGTGACCCCCAAGGGTGTTGTGCATCAGTTTATTGCCAAAGAACCAAACACTGTTTTTTGCTGTATCCATGCAATTCGTGACGGCAGCACTGTAGATGACGTAGCGTCGCAGGACATTACACCAGAGCAAGCGTTTGAGTTGATGACTCAGTATCCTTTAACTCAGGAGTAGGCATGCGGGACTGGGCTGAAGCGTTCATCGTTGCGGCCTTTATCACCATCTTAATTGTGTGGGGAACGTTTACCCTTGTATGGATTTGGGGATGAAATGATTGACATTACCAAAGCAATTGGAGCCGTTGCCGCTACCGTTGCCGCTTTAGGCGGTAGTTACACGCTTGCCGACAAGTTTGGTTGGTTTGACCGCGCAATCATTGAATGGTCGCCTGAAAACTTTAAGATTGTGGCAGAAGCTGGCAAGCCAATAAATGTCACGGTTGCAAGAATAAAGAAGCGGGACGACTGTTCTGTCGAGAGTTTTACGCCAAGCATTCGTGATGCGGCTGGTATGGTGCATGAGGCAACCACTACCGCAAGTAAGTTTAGCGGCCCAGCCGGGCCAGAGATTGATACGTTCACCTACGAACTTACGATGGTAGGCAAGGAAAAGGTTACTAACGGCAAAGCCACTTTGCTGGCGACGATCAAGTACAAGTGTCCTGAAGGGGAGCGCGTTGTACAGTACCCTCGTCATGCAAATTTAAGTTTTGAATTGAGATGATTGATCCGATCACGGCGCTAGAAGGATTGCAAACTGCAATCAGTGTCGTTAAAAAAGCTAGTAAAGTGGCTAGTGATCTGGCAGGTCTAACGCCGTCAATAGCCAAGCTCTTTGATGCCAAGTCAACCGCTACCAAGGCCATGCTCCAAGCCAAGCGTACAGGTGGTAAGTCCAACCTTGGAGCGGCGTTACAAATTGAGATGGCTTTGGATGAAGCCAAGCGGTTTGAGGAGCAGTTAAAAATGTTGTTCATGCAAGCTGGGCGCATAGACGTGTGGAATGCAACCAAAGCCCGTCAAGCTGAAATGGACAGGGATGATGCCAAAGAGATGGCGGCTTTACACGCTGAAGAAAAAAGGCGTAAAGAGGCCGAGGCCGAGCATATGGAGTGGGCAATTGCCATTGTGATTATTGTGATGTTTGTTGGTGCTGTTGGCTGGGGGCTTACACAAATTAACGAACTATGCGCTACAGCAAGGTGTGGTAGGTGAATGAGTACCAAAAACAGTTTGACCTCTTCCTCAAAGTCTTTGTCAGGCTGTGTATTGCGTGGTGGGTGCTTGGACTGCTCCGCTTCCTGCCAGATGAGTTGGCGGGGAAAATTGTCGATAAACTACTTGGAATGATAGGACTCGGATAATGCTTTCACTATTCTCAACCCTTGGCGGCCTGCTTATATCAGGCTTGCCCAAACTACTAGATTTCTTCCAAAACAAAGCTGACCAGAAGCATGAGTTGGCGCTTGCCCGTGTCCAGATGGAGTTACAGCTTCAGATGATGGCGCAGGGTTTTGCCGCACAAGAGCGCATGGAAGAGATTCGCACCGACCAGATTGCTATGGAAACAGACGCGCAGATGACTGTAGCGGCCTATGACCACGACAAAAAGATTATGGAAGAAGCCAGCCGCTGGGTGGTGAACTTTGTGGGTACTGTGCGCCCGATGGTCACTTACATCTTTGTGCTAGAACTGTGTGCAATAAACGCTTGGATTGCCTACTACGTTTACAGCAACCCACGGCTTGTGATGAGCATGGAAGACCTGATCCGCCTGTCCGACATCATCTTCTCCACGGATGAGATGGCAATGCTTGGAGGCATCATAGGGTTCTGGTTTGGCTCAAGAAGCTGGAGCAAAAAATGAAACTAGGCGAAGCTGGCGCTAAGTTGATGCACCAGTGGGAGGGGTATCGCACTAAGCCGTACCTCTGCCCAGCCCATATTTGGACGATTGGTTATGGCCATGTGCTATACCAAGATCAAATCCGTCTGCCCGTAGTCAGGGTGGAAGGCAAAGACACCCCGATGATTCGCAAAGAGATGCCACTAAAACCGGAGGACAACCGTGTCTGGACTAAAGAAGAGATCGAGAAACTATTCCAAGATGATGTCGTCCCTACTGAACGTGGTGTTCTACGACTTGCTCCCGCTTTATCTGGTCGTCAAGGCGCTTTCGACGCGTGTGTCAGCTTTGCCTTCAACGCCGGAGTGGGGGCTTTTCAGCGTTCTTCTATTCGGATGAAAATAAACAGGGGTGATTGGGAAGGCGCAGCCGATGCGCTCTTGCTGTATTGCATGGCTGGTGGCAAAATACTACTAGGGCTAAAAAAGCGCAGGGACGCTGAAAAAGCACTGTTTCTATCCTAGGACTGCCGATGCCATTATCTAAAATTCTATTTAAGCCGGGCGTCAACCGGGAGAACACCCGCTATACCACCGAAGGCGGTTGGTATGATTGCGACAAGATCCGTTTTCGTCAAGGCAATCCAGAAGCTATTGGTGGTTGGGTCCGTGTTTCGCCTGACACTTTTAATGGCGTATGTCGTTCACTTTGGAACTGGATTACATTAAGCGGCGCTAACTTGATGGGTGTCGGCACAAATACAAAGTTTTACATTGAGAATGGCGGGGCGTATAACGACATTACGCCTATCCGTACAACGGTCACAATCAACAACAATCCGTTTGTTGTAACCGCTTCAACGACAGTTACTGTTACGGATACCGCGCATGGTGCAACTACTGGCTCCTTTGTAACTTTTAGTGGTGCAGTAGATATTGGTAGCGCCGGGACAAACGTCACCGCTGCGGTACTTAATCAAGAGTTTCAACTAACCGTTGTTGATGCAAATACATACACTATTACAATTTCTGTAGTACCTAATGCTACAGCTATTGCTGGTTCCCCCGGTGGTGGATCTTCGGTAGTTGCGGCTTATCAACTTAATGCTGGGCCTGAATTTCAAATACCTTTGACTGGTTGGGGCGCTGGTCCTTGGGGCGCGGGCCCTTGGGGTGTTGGTACGCCTGATACCTTGTCTTTGCAGTTGTGGAACCAGATTAATTATGGGCAAAATTTACTGTATGGCCCGCGTGGTGGGGGCATCTATTACTGGGATGCAAACACTACACTGACGACTCGCGGCACTTTACTTAGTGCTGACGGCGGAACAGTCACATTTACTAATGCATCTCCAACCGTTGTAACAGCTACTACTGTATTTACTGAGGGCGCGGCTCTTCAGTTTGCGGCCACTACTGCTTTGCCTACAGGGGTTTCCGCGGCAACCACTTACTACGTTACCAACGTTACCGGGGTAACTTTTAACATTTCAGATTCTGCTGGTACTTTAATCAACACAAGTAGCACAGGAACGGCTGTTTACATCTCGCTTATTGTTGATGTGCCAACGGTAGTCAATACTTTTACTGTTTCGGACGCGTCTAGATTTATCATTGCACTTGGATGTAATGATTACGGCAGTGCCACACTTAATCCATTGTTGATTCGTTGGTCTAATCAAGACGACCCATATAACTGGACACCCACTGCTACAAATCAAGCGGGTAGCGTTCAGCTATCCCACGGCTCTGAGATTGTTACGAGTGTACAAACACGACAAGAGATTGTCGTGTTTACGGATTCTGCTGTTTATTCAATGCAGTACCTTGGCCCTCCTTTTGTGTGGGGCACACAGATACTAGGCGACAACGTTTCTATAATGGGCCCTAACTCAGTGGCTATTGCTTCTGGTGTTATCTATTGGATGGGGGTTGACAAGTTCTATGTATATGATGGTCGGGTACAGACACTCAACTGTGACTTGCGTCGTTACATATTTAACGACTTCAATCAAAACCAGAACCAGCAAGTGTTCTGCGGGACCAATGAAGGTTTCAATGAAATCTGGTGGTTTTATTGTTCGGCCAATAGTAATCAGGTAGACAGATACGTTACTTATAACTATCTAGAAAAAGCATGGGCTTACGGCACCATGGCCCGCACTGCTTGGCTTGATTCTGGTCTGCGGACATATCCCGTAGCTGCAACATTAATTAATAATTTAGTCAATCATGAAAATGGTATTGACGACAACGCTACAGCTACAACTGCCCCAATTAACTCTTACATTTCATCGTCTGAGTTTGACATTGGTGATGGCCACAATTTTGGTTTTGTGTGGCGTGTACTTCCGGATTTAACGTTCTCTAATTCCGTAAATTCTGGGTCGGGCGCAGAGCCGCAAGTGACTATGACTCTTTACGGCTTGACTAACTCTGGTTCTGGTTCTACAAGTAATGCTAGTGCGCCTGTAGCAAGTAGTTCTACGTATGTCATCACTGAGGAATTTACAGGTCAGATTTACACCCGCATGCGTGGCCGCCAGATGATTTTTAAGATTGAAGCTAATCAAATTGGGACAACTTGGCAGCTTGGCGCGCCGCGTATTGACATTCGTCAGGACGGCAGACGATGACCTACATTGTTACGTCAGAGTTTGATATTAATAAGATTGCTGCGCCTAGTTTGCCGCTTGCTACCGAGATTTATTCTCGCTTGTACCAAGATCAGTTAAACAACGTATTGCGTCTTTACTTCAACCGCCTTGACAACTTTATTGGGCAACTTCAAACCGATGGCGCTATTGATCCCGGGCTGATTAACATTCCAAACGGGCTGTTCTTTAGCACGGTAGACCAGACGTTGGCGGCAGTAGATACGGGCTATCCCATTACGTTTAATCAAACGTATCTAAACAACAACGTGGCTCTCCAAACTGCCAGCACTTCCAAAATTGAAGTTGCTGTAAGTGGCGTGTATAACTTTCAGTTGTCGGCTCAGTTAAAGAGTACCAACGCATCGGCTAAAGATGTGCAAATTTGGATCAAGCGCGGTACAACAACGATTGGTTATTCAAGTCACAGATACACGGTTGAAGGCTCAGACAACCACATGAATGTTACTTGGATATTTGACATTGATTTGGCCGCTAATGAGTACATTGAGATGTACTGGGGTGCAGACGATACAAACGTAACATTGGAGGCTATCCCTGCTTCTGCCCCATATCCGGCTACTGCTTCGGTGGTCATGGCAGTAAATTATGTTGCCCGATTGCCTGATCCGCGGCCCACGCCCCCTCCCTGATGTTGTGAACACCGTGCACACGTAATACAATCTATTTAAACCATTTTCCCCAAGGAATTGCCATGGCAACAGCACCTCAAACCGCAATGGATATGCCCCAAGAGGCTGCACCTAATCCTTTTTCTGACCCCAATACGATGGCGGTCTATGATCAGATGCGTCAAACGGTGTCTCCAAAAGAGTTTAGTGACGAAATGTTAGCGGGTGCTTCTCAGATTGACCCACAGGCCATGGCCCAGTTTAGGGACGAATTAAGTCAAATTGATTTGTCTCCAGAAGAGCTTGACATGCTCAATAACATGGTTGATGAGATTCTTGCCAATCCTGAGCGATATGCTGAGGTGCGTGCAAAGTACATAGAAATGGGTGCACCGGAAGAGTTGTTGCCAGAGCAATTTGACCCTCAATTCTTTGCTGCCATGAACATGGCCGTGGATCAGTTGATTGCAGAACCGGCGGGTGTTCAGGCATTTGCCATGGGCGGTATTGCGGAACTCAAACCAATTGCCAAAACCATTGCCAGTTATGGTCGTAACGGGGACACGATGTTGGCGCACATTACCCCTGCCGAAGCGCGTATGTTGCGCCGCCGTGGTGGCTCGGGCACTATCAATCCTGCTACTGGATTGCCTGAGTTCTTTTTGAAGAAAGCTTTTAAGAGCCTTGGTAAGGCAATTAAGAGCTTTGCAAGCAGCACTGTGGGCAAGATTGTTACGACCGTGGCCCTTGGCTTCTTCTTAGGCCCTGCCGCCGCTTCATTTATGGGTGTTGGCTCTGCTGCTGGTGTTGCAGCGGTCAGCGGTTTTGTTGGTTCTGCTGGTTCTACGTTGCTTGGTGGAGGCAACCTCAAAGACGCTTTGAAAGCCGGTGCAATCGGTGGTTTGACTGCTGGCGCTGGCGCTGGAGTCATGGGAGGCTCTGAGGCGTTTGCGTCTGGCAGTTATACAGGCCCCACAACAATTTCCGGGCAGGTGGACAAGTTCACCAACATGATTAGCCCATCAGCCGCGGCTCCCGCGCCTGCAGCAGCGCCTTCTGGTATTCAAGCTCCCGCTATTGATGCTTCTGGTCAAGTACAAGGTCTTGCACCTACTGATGCCCCTGTTTTTCAGTCGGGTCAAAACCTACCCCAAGCTCAAACTTTCCCTGTGGGCGATTCAATGGGCGCTGCACCGTTGCCCGGGCAGCCGGGTAGTGATGTCCTAATTGGTGGAAAGCCCGCTATTCCTCCGGCCCCATTGCCCGGACAGCCGGGCAGCGATGTCCTAATTGGTGGAAAGCCCTCTATTACTACTCTTGGAACTACACAAGCTCCGTACAGCCCATTGGAGATGACAGGCACTCCATCCAAACCGTTTTCAGAATATTTTGGTACACAACCTTCGGCTGCAGCGGCTAATCCACTGGATGCCACGCAGTTTCAAGGTTCTTTGGCAAAACCACCAGTGGGCGTTGCCCCTCCTACCGATCCTTCGTTCATGGATCAAGCTAAAGATTTCTATAAGAACAATTTTTCTCCTTCTGGCATTCAAGCACAGGCGGAACCGCTTGCACGGCAAGCTGCTACTGATGCGGTGGCGGCGGCAGAAAAAACAATTCCTGCCAGCATTACAGGCGAAGCACGTAGTGCAATGCTTAAGACTGCATATGACAGTGCTTTTAAAGCAGCCATGCCCGGTATTGTGGGTACTTACGGCCCCATGGCCGCTGCCGGTATCGGGGCATTAGCCCTAGGTGGTGGCTTTAAGCCTAGGGATGCTGCGGAATCAACATTAAAACCTGAGTTGATGAAGCCTGTGACTCAGCGTATTGCTGAAGGCGGAAATCAACGTAACTACTATGTTCAGGGTTTACCCGGAGTTAGATATGACCAATATGGCGCACCTATTTTTGGCCAATATAATCCTTTGCCTACTTTTGACACAGGTTTAGGTGTTACTTCTCTTCTCCCTAAAGGCTACGCTGATGGAGGCTTTATCGGGGTTGGTTATGCCAGCGGAGGTGCTGTTACCGCTGCCAATTTTGATGAAACCGCATATTTAAATGCCCACCCTGATGTTAAAGCCGCAGTGGCCAAAGGTGATTTTGCAAACGCCTATGAACACTATACGCGATATGGCCAAGCAGAAGGCCGAACAGCTTTTGATAAGGCGCAAACAGCAGCCAAGGCAGCAGCCGATGCTGCTGCACTAGAAACAAAACAAGCAGCAGATCGCAAAGCAGTAGCGGATGCTACCGCAGCAAGAAAAGCAGCGGGCTTTGGAAATGCTTATCAAAATATCAATGCTGGTTTGTCTTATGACGTTCCAGCAGGTATTGCAGCCACTTCCATAGCTGCACGACAAGCTGCGTTCAAGCCAACGATGGACAGATTTACACAGCCTCAAGCGGCAAATGCTGCGCTCTTGTCTAAAGCATATGCACCTAGGGTTGTACCTCAGCCTTACAACAATGCAGGTGGCTATGGCAATCTGGTAACTCCTGTCCCTGCCGCTGCCGCTGCCCCTGCCGCTGCCCCTGCCGTTGAGAAAAAACTTTTGAACATGGGCGGTATTGCTTCTTTGGGCTCGGGAGGTTATCCTCGACGTACCGGTCAAATATCTGGCCCGGGGACCGCGACCTCTGATTCAATCCCTGCAATGCTGTCTGACGGCGAATTTGTCATGACTGCCAAAGCCGTTCGCGGCGCAGGAAAAGGCGACAGGCGCGCAGGAGCAAAACGCATGTATGCTCTTATGAATCAACTTGAAAAAAACGCAGCACGGGGTTAAAACATGTCAAATCAAGTTCAAGAAACAGTATCCCGGGAAGCATCGGACATTGAGCAACGCAAAGTTGGGCTCATGGATTCAGCCAAAGCATTGGCTGATTCAGCTAATCTTAATGCGCTAAGTGGAAAGTATTTAACGCCTGACTACCAAGTAGCGGGCATGAGCCCTGACCAGCTAAATGCGCTGGATTTAGGCCGTCAAGGTATTGGCGCTTATCAGCCGTACATGAGTGCGGCTGCTGGCCAGTACGGTGCAGCAGGTAACACTGTGCAGCAAGGTATTGATACGCTGTTAGGTGCAGATACACGTGGTCAGTTTACCGGTGCACAAGCTGCAATGAATCGCGCAGCGGCCCCTATTGAGCTAATGGGTAAAAGCGCCGATTTAGCGGTTCAAGGCGTTCCGCTAATTGGGCAAGGGGCGCAAGGCCTTACTGCTGCTCAGCAACAAGCCAATCAATACGCGCAAGCCAACATGGGCCAATCGTTGGCTACGTTGGGCCAAGCGGAAAAGATTGCAGCAGGGGCAACTCCTACCAATTTTGGTCAGGCCATGGGGACCTTGGGCCAAGGCATTGGCGCACTTCAAGGTGCAGCGCAGATGTACGATCCAAGCGGTGTACAGAAGTTCATGAACCCGTATCAACAGCAGGTAATTGACGAGTCTATTCGTCAGATCAACAGGCAAGGTGATATTTCACAACAAAACCTACAGGCGCAGGCCGTTCGTGCTGGCGCATTTGGTGGCTCTCGTGAAGGTGTTCAACGAGCAGAGTTACAACGTGCGTTAGGAGAGCAGAAAAATGCCGCAATTGTGGGCGGGTTGTCACAGGGCTACAACCAAGCGGCAACACAGGCACAGCAAGCATTTGAAGCTCAGCAGGGCCGCCAGTTGGCGCAGGCTCAAGGACTACAAGGGGCAGCCGGTCTGCAAGGTCAATTTGGTCAAACACAGCAACAGCAGGCTCTTCAGCAAGCTCAGGCTTTGCAGGGTATTGGAGGCTTGTATGGTCAACAATCTCTTCAACAAGCTCAGCTTGGACAAGGGGCAGCAGGCCTACAAGGAAGTTTGTCAAATCAGTTAGCAGGGCTCTCAAGCCTGTATGGTAATGCTGCAGGACAGCAGGCTAATATTTATGGTCAGCAGTCTCAGTTGGGCCAATCAATGGCCCAAGGCATTGGCAATTTGGCCACTCAGCAATTTGGTATTGGTCGCGACATTGCTCAGGGCCTCGGTGCTTTGGGCGCGCAGCAGGGCAATTTAGCTACGCAAGGCGCTGCTTTGGGTCAGGCTGCTCAAGGTATGGGTCAGCAGGACACCAATTTCTTATACAACCTTGGCTCAACACAGCAAAGACAGTTGCAATCCGAGTTGGATGCTTCTCGTCAAAACGAATTGACAAAAAATATGCAGCCTTATCAGCAGATGGGTTTTGTGTCCGATATCTACAGAGGCGCGCCAACTTCACAGATGGCCGTCACCACACAAAGCCAAGCCACTCCGAGCCCCTTTGCGCAAGCTGCAGGTTTGGGAATTGGCGCAGTAAGCGCCGCTGCCGCCGCAGGCCGCTCTGGAATTATTTAAGGACGCACCATGAAGAATGAGATTTTAAAGCGTGCCATGTTTGCGATGCCCTTGACAAAGGATTCACGCAATTCTGGAATCATGGCAGGGTTTGAAGATGAGATGCCCGAGGCTCCTGAAGAGGGTACTGAAGAGATGCCCCAGATGGCCCGCACCCCTCAAAACCCAGAGATCCTGATGAATACCCTGCGTGGTGACATGCGTTCTGTCGATGCTCGTTATCAAGAATTAGCGCAGATGGTTGGTGAAGAAGCCGCCATGGAAACGCCTCCTGAAGTGTTGGCCATGCTGATGGGCCAGATGGGCGCGCAACAAGGCGGTATTGGATCGTTGCCACAGGGCCAAGAGATGGCTCCGCCGCCAATGGGCATGCCACCCGAAGCAGGGATGCCCCCTGAAGCCGGAATGCCTCCTCAAGGTGGTATTCCTATGCCTCCCGGAATGGAGGGCGCTGGCCCTTTTCCGCAGGGCGGGGCTGAGCAGGCTCCGCCCACACCTGATGGCATGCCCCCAATCACGGCGGCTGCAGGCGCGTTCATTACACCGTTCACACGTGCTGCCCAGTTCATGGGTGACAAGGCCGCGCAGTACGGCCCTGCAATAAATCAGTATCTTGGTAACTTGACCATGCGCGCTCAGCCCACTGTGCAACGTGTTACGGGTGGTAGCCCTCCTATGCCTTTGTCTGTGCAAGGACGAGAGACCTTGGTTCAAGGGCCTGCCGGAACGATTGTTCAAGGTGCAGGCACACAACTGGCTCCCTACACAACGATGGGTCCTTTAATGAGCCCTACGTTTACTGAAGGCCTGAAGATGGGTGTGCAGCGTACTGCACAGGAATACCCACGCGTGGCAGAAGCTCTGTCCCGCATGTCTCCTGCCTTAGCTCTTGGTACAGGCGCTTTATCTGCACTTCCTTTCATGAAGGATTCCAGCACGCCGATGTCTGCTGAGCAAAAAGCTTCTTACGACGACAAGATGGCGCAACTTGCGGCGATTGACCAAATACCTTCTTCTCGTACTGAGCAAGCGGCACCGCCTCCTATAGCACCGGCTGCTACAACAGCAGCAGAGCAAGCAGCGATTGACGAGCGCCAATTGGCCGTGCCTGCCAAAGTTGATACTGATCCGTTAGGCACTTTCATTGACCAAAAGATGAAACTGTTTAATGAGCGTGAACTTAAAGCAGGCGTCAAAGAAAAAACCCGCGCACAACGGACTAAGGAAGGCTACGCTGAATTGGCTCCTTTGTTCCAAGAAATCTTGGGCAGTGACAAAGAAGACATGAAGACAAATGCTTTGTTGATGTTGGCTGATGCCGGTTTCAAATTAGCGTCTAGCCGTCAGCCTACTGTTGCGATGGCAATTAGTGAAGCAGCTTCTGGTTTGCCAAAAGGCTTTATGGCGCTTATTGCACAGTCTAAGGACCGTGACCTTAAGATTAAGTCAGCAGCTTTGTCACAGGCGTTTACGGACGTTCAAGAGCAAGACAAGTATGCTCAGCAGATCAAGATGAAAGTGCTCGATGGCGATTTCCGGTTGTTGTTGGAGCAAATCAAGAAGGGCCCCGGCACACCTATTGTTGAAGACGGCGGTGGCGGTTTGCGAGTTGCTAAGACTAAGGATGGCAACTTCCTTGGTGTGTCAATTGATCCAAAAGATCCAACAGTGCAAAGTGCTTTACAGAGTCGCTTTACATTGCGTGACACTGACAATCCATACGTTGAGAACCGCGGACAAGCGCCAACATCTGTGGAAACAGATAAGGGTGAGCGCGTTAAGCTTACAAACACTTTGCGTTCCTTAGATAACAGCTTGTCTACCTTGGACAATCTCAAAGGTACATATACAAGCTTGTACAGCCCCGGCACGTGGTTCCAAGACAAGATCAACAACCTGATTGTTCCTATTGATCCAACAGGGTTGGTACGTCCTGACGTAAATCAGGCGGATGCGGCTACGCGTATCCAAACAGGCTTAAATTCTGTTTTGAAAAACATCGCTTCTGCCAACGATGGCGGCCGAGTTGCTGTGCAAGAGCAAGAGTGGGTTCGTGACAATGCCAAGGGCATCTCTAACCCAACTGCATTCTTCCAGAACAAGGAACTTGCGGCCAAGGGGTTTGCAAGTACCGAAGCAATGTTGCGTAACGCACGTCAGCAGGTGTTGACCCAGTTGGGCTACGAAAGCAACGACTACGCAATGCGCACACCTAATACCGGCACGCAAAACGATCCGTTTGTTATTCCTGCCGATAAAGACAGCCAACGCATCATGTTTAACTTCCTTGGTAGTACCATTGGTAAGTTGCAAGATCCAAAAGCAACGGTGTATGTCCGAATGCCAAACAACAGCGTTCAACAATTTAATCCTACTCAATTGCGTGGCCTGATAGGAAACCAATAATGCCAACCTTGATGAATTCCCGTGGGGAGATGGTGGACTTCTCAACCGGTGAGGTTGTTGGTCGTGCTGAAGGCGTTCCTACTACCACCACTGACCCCCGTGCCGGTGGCCCGGCTGCACCGGATGTTCAAACACAAGGTGGGGACCGCGTATCGGGCCTGCTGAACAATCTTTCATGGGGCTTTAACTCGGCCCTTTTTGCTATTCCTGATGCTGCTCAGCGCCTAATCGGCAAGGGCATGGGAATGGATGAGAAACAAGTTTTCCAGTTCACCAATCTCTTCAACAAAGGCGTACAAGCCCCAAGGAACGTTGAAGAGCGCTACGCCCGCGCTGTAGGCGAAGGCGTTGGTGGAACCATGCCCTTCACTGGCATTCTTGCCTATGCAGGGTCTGTTAGACCGCTTGTCTCTGCGGCTGCGCCCGCGACAGGCATACTTAAAGGAATTGCAAATGATGCTATCAAATATGTTCAACAAAGTCCGAGAACGGCTGCAGCACTGGACATCGCGTTTGGTGCAGGGTACGAAGGACTTCGTCAAACGGTTAAAGAAACAGTAGACGACAGCAACCCCTATAAGAAGATTTATGAAGAGTTGCTGCCTGCAGCCGCATTCATCGGTCTTCCTGTAGCTGCTGCAAACTTGCCTTCTGTAAAAGGTTTCAAGTTTATGTCTGACAAAATCAAGGGCGTTTCTAGCGGCCTTGGTGAGATTGAAAGAGAAACGCTTGAGGGCTTGCCCGGCATGTACAAGCTGCCTATCATCAACGTGATTCCAAACATGTTGATGAAGCGTGCTGAGAGCAAGTTGGCACAGGTGTTTGGCCCTATCTCCGAGAGCCCCGAAGCACAACAAGCATTAAAGCAACTTGAAGCAGCCTTAGCTGATCCCCGCGTTGCAAATGCGGGCTTCATGTTTGATGCTGCCGAGAAAACAATGTACTCACCCTTGGTGCAGCGCAAAGCAGAACTCCTGCAGCAGCTTGGCCCCAAGGAACTTGAGATTACCAAAGAGCGCATCAACAAAAACCAGCAAGCGCTGGACAGTTTGTTTGCAAGCTTCTCTCCCGAAGCACGTAAGCCAATTCAAGAAGCGTTCACCGCGGCCCAAGCAGATCGTCAGCAGTTCTTTGAGAGCTTGCTCAAAAGCCAAAAGGACCTGACAGACGCGGAAGTTATGTCTATCTCCGAGCGCCTCGGCCCACAGGATGTCAATCTTTTAAACGATGAGTTGCGCGGTGTGTTGATGGCCCGCATGGAAATGGATGCCAAGGCACGCGGCAATATTTTGCGCCGTATGGGCTTAAAGCAAGCCGTGTCGCCAGAAGGTCTGCCGATGCCTACGCGTGACCAAGGTAAATCCCTGTTCCCTGCTCGTGATATTGAAGAAGCGGCCAAGGAACTGATCGCAAAGTACACGCCTGAGCGTCCTTCAATGAACGTTCAAGTGCCTGAGCCTATTCGTTTGCTAAAAAACTTTGTACGCACACAAGAGATTGAACGCGCAAAGATAGAAGCAGAGCAGTTGATGAAGTTGACTGATCAAGCAGTGAATTCTCAGCTTGCCGACATGGGACGCGCAGGAGTAGATCCAGAGCTAATAAAAACCGCTCTTAACAGCGCACGGCAGCTAGTAGGCGCTGCCACAGAAAAAGTAGCAAAAGGAAAATCCGGCAAAGGGATGTTGGGCATTAGCGATCTGGCTAAAGGCATGAAGCAGCTTCAACTCAACCCGGATGGAACAGCAAATGTTTTTGTTACTCCGGGAACATCTGTGCAAATTAACCCTGCACAGCTAAAAGTTGATGCAGCACGTATTGCCGAAGACCAAACAGCAATTAATTTAAACTTGCCAGAGGCGCTTGACTATTTGCAGTCTGCTATGCGTTTCCGCAATCAGTCCGTGATCAACTACAACGGCTCCATGAAGCGCGGCAGTAGCCGCATTCAAGATGCACAGCGCTATATCGATACAGGCAACGCAGTCTACAAGGATATTGAAGGCCTTGTGCTGAACAACGTGCCAAGGATCAAGCAAGAGTATGACGGCATGAAGATGATCCTAGAGGATTACAGTGCTGCATACGAGAAGAATCTGCCTCTGCTTCTGACACAGAAGACCCGTGGCGGCGATGAATTCCTCTTGCCTAACGAGCGCTTGCTCCAGACTGCTTTTTCTACTGCTGACAATTTAAAACAGTTGCAACTTGCTGTCAGTGGATCCCCTCAGGCTAACTCACTTTTAGAGCGCGGAACAATCGACTGGCTGCGCAGTAAAAACGTTGTTGATGCTGACGGTTTGATTGATCCCAAAAAGATTCGTCAAGTTCTGGACAAGAACAAAAACATCGTCGAAGCCCTGCCTGCTAACTTGCAGATGAAGTTGCAAGACGAAGTGAAGTTTGCCGACGATTACGTCAAGCGCATGGGCGAGATCGACATGCGCCGAGTCAATGCCAAGGACCAAGAGCTTGACAGCTTGTTGGCCAAGGCCACACGTCCCGGTGCTGATCCCTCACAAACACTGCAAACTGCCCTGCGGGATCCTGCAACCATGCAGACACTGGTTCGCGGAATTGAAAAAGATCCAGAGATGTTGGCTGCTCTTCGCCGCTCTGTGTTTGATGTGGCAACTGGTGGTGCCCAAAAAGGTGGCGCGCTTAAGTCGTTTATCGACAACAACGAAGGCTCGCTCAAGATCCTGTTTAAAAACACAGCGCACTTGGATGACCTTAAAACCTTGGCTGATTTGCAGCGCCGTGTGAATGCCTTTGCTGACGTGACCGGACAGATCCCTGCGTTTGAATCGACAGATCAAGCCATGAAGCGTTTATTTGGCGCGGGTATCCAGTTCCTTACAACCACGGCCCGCGAGGCCGCTGTGGGCCGAATTAACCCCTCCACGGGTGCTTTGGCGGTCATGCTGCGTATGGCAGGCGGTCTGGAGAACCAGATTTATCAGCGCATCTTCACAAGAGCGCTGGAAGACGCCGAATTTGCCAAGCGGATCACGCATGTGGGCACGCCTGCTGAAGCCAAGAAGCTTGCCGGGGAGTTGGAGAAGATTGGTATTCCAAGGTCTGCGTATCTCCCTGAGAATATTACCCGTGCCGCGGTGCAAACAACTGCGCAAGCAGCGATGGGTGATCAGCCAGAAGACATCGGCAATCTAGGCAACCTGCCCGTGGTTCCCGGCACAAGCGCACAGAAGATGCTCAAAGCCATGCCACCTGCTCCACCTACACGTGGAACAAACTTCAACCCCCGTTTGCCAACAGCGCCTGCTGCGGCTCCCGGTGGCGCGCCCAACATTCAACTGATGTATCCTGCGATGTTCCCGAACGACCCGATCAGTGGATTGCTGCAGCAGCGCCAAGCTCAGGTTCAGGCCCCAAGACAATAACGGAGTTACGACATGGAAATGATTGGACGATTGGTTGCCACGATGTTCTTGAGCCGCGAGGTGGCTCACCGTGCGCACTTGGCTGTAACAGGTACAGGAAGCTTTG
>Ga0208975_1000270_pt1 | contig 27524 bp, 40 predicted proteins | sample GreLakmeER78MSRF_FD_187700 | JGI IMG/M metagenome (GOLD analysis project Ga0208975, IMG submission 187700) | Freshwater lentic microbial communities from great Laurentian Lakes, MI, USA - Great Lakes metaG ER78MSRF (SPAdes) | ecosystem: Environmental > Aquatic > Freshwater > Lake | place: Great... | reverse complement strand
AAATCAGCCCTGTACTTTCCCCCAGAATTTAAAATATAGATACCAGATGCTTGCTGACCAAATGTGATTGTATAAACCCCTGTGGCTGTCCTAGAGGCACTGGTTGGACCTGAGACTAGATCACCGAATTCATGATAGAGCGACACCGATACCAGATTTGAGGTTGGGTCACTTGGCAGGGTTAGTGTAAGGGTTTTAGATGTGTTGATTTTTACTTCATCCATTATGCTTTAATTATACAGCATATAGGTTTAGTTGGTAAATCTCAAAACCACCAAAAATGCTTCAGGATAGACAAACTAGCTAGAATTACCCAAGCAGCATTAAAAAGTATGATTGTTGGCAAGGTCTTGCGGGTGGATGTCCAGATAAGACTTATGCTTGAAATAATGGCAAAGATATATAACCACCACCACTGTTTGTCCAGAAGAAGGCCCGGAAAGATAATTGCAATCTTTGTTGCAAAACCCCATGCCTCTACTGAGTTAACCCTTGTCCAGTAAGAACGATTGCTCATCGTCTTGATTGCATCAATTATTTTTTTAAAGAATACCATTTTTTACTATCTCTTTCTTTGGTTTCTAAATCCAAATCTCTTTGTTTTTTGCGATAAAAAACTCTTGAGTTTTGAGCCGGAACATAAGCGTCACCAAGTCCTGAATTTCTTACAAATTTAAACATTGACTCATTTCCAAAACTAATTTTTTGAATATTGTCATTGCGATTGATAGGGACTAATTGTTGTAACGGAGTTCCTGCAGGTATAAAAAATTCTTTATCTGTTTTAATATTTAAAACAATATGAATTTGATTATAGAAATCGGTATGAACCAATCCAGGAACTACTTCATAATTCTCATTTGGCTCATGCAAAAGAGGCATTGCCATTAAAGAAATGCCCTTTGGTGTTCTGTATCTCCAAGGAGATACTAATTTAAGATATCTTCCAGTTTTAATTTTTCTTATATTCTCCATTGGGCAGCCTGATGCCGATTGAGCAGTAAAATCCTCAATGGTAAAAGGGCTGGTTGAGTCTGCATAGTCATTCATTGGAGAAATCATTGCTTCAAAATTATTCCCTGTTATGTCTGGTCTGACTTTTATATTTGACCATGCCGGAACGATAATTCCAAGATTATTAAAATCGTATGTCCCCTCACAGAATCTAAGTGAGCCTTTTTCTTTTGGCAGTAATTTCCACCAAGACGGAAGTTGACTTCCCGCAACATAAGGGGGTATCTCTATCAAACGATTGTCTGAGGGGATAATAACAATTTCCCCCCTTTTTGGTTTTGGCATGTCGTGTCGGAAATGTGCAATCTTATAGTTGTATTTGTCGGAGTGCTTCCGCATGATCCACCTTTGCATGTGCTGTTTGGTCCAGTTTAATATCTGAAATTAGTTTATTTACAAATTGATTCTTACCATAAGCACTAATCATTTTTTCTGCTTTCTCCGCAGAGAGCAACTTTTGACCTTGCGCAACATGATAGAAGTGAGGAACATGGAACATCTCGTAACTATTTGTTGGAATATCATCACGGAATGGAGGCCTTTCTTGCCAGAGTTCCAAAAGGTTATTTAGATAATCTGGCTTTTTCATTTGCTTCTGCTGTTTCCACATAGAACTATCTTCCCTGTCAGAAACATAGTGAAGAGAAATCATTGCCAATATATTTTCCATCATGGTGTTCATCTTGCGATTGTAATCTTCTTGAATTTTTTTAGAATTTAAATCATAAGTACTTAAGGCATGCATTAGATACTTGGCCTGCTGAATTGTTGATCCAATAGATGTTGCTTCAATTGGTTCAACAAAAGCTGCTGCAAGCCCTACTGCTACGCAGTTGTTTACCCAAAACTTTTTTAAATGACCCGGATCAAATCTAAAACTTCGTGCTGGTTCAACTTCACGACCTAGCAGGTCTGATACTTCTTTGACTGCTTGATCATCAGTGCAATGCTGTGATGAATATACATAGCCATTACCACGCCTGTCCTGTGTTGGTATTTCCCAAACCCAACCATTCGGCATTGCTCTTGCTCTTGTGTATGGTCTAATTTCTCCAGAGGGGTCACTCTCTGTTGGGAAAGCTATTGCAGAATCCATTTGCAAATAATCTTTAAAAGAATTCCACTCTGTATTGCCAATCTCTGACATCAGAGTTTTCCTCATCCCTGTAGCATCAATCCAAAAATCGGATTCAAAGAATTCAAGATTATCCATCATTACTGAATCAATATAGCCGTTTTGTGAATTCAAATTTACCTTAATGACTTCAGCATCTATAATTTTTATAGATCGGCTAATGCAAATTTTAGAAAGATATTTGTTTAGAGAGAAGGTGTCAAAATGAAACTGATTTACGGACTGATGGGGGTTATTTGCATTTATCTTATTCTCAATAAGCGATCTTGACCCCATGTTTTCAGTCAAAGTTCTGTTATTCATGATAAGACCGTTATAAGCAGCATAATATCCAATAGGTTCGTGGACTTCTGCGCTGGATATACTATGGATATAATCAGGAGTATGATTTGTCCAGTTTTCAAAACGAATTCCGTACTTATGAGTAGCTCTAGCCTCTACAATCATTTCTCCAAGAGGGATGTTACAAAGATTCATAAACATCCTCCAATGCTCTGTTGAACCTTCCCCGACTCCAATTATTCCTATTTTAGAAGAAGATATAATTGTAATCTCCCTAAAGGGGAATGCTTCTCTTAAAATTAAAGCGGTGATTAATCCCGCCGTACCGCTTCCAACAATAGTTGTTTTCATATAATTACAATGTCCTTTGCAAACATATAATTTTTTCTATCATTCCTTCAGACTCACTACTTGATGGATACTCCATAGTATTTTTATTTTTAAAATAAATTTTTATAATATCAAGATATGTTTTATCTTGATAATCAATATTATTTATTGTAATTAAATTATACATAAAGTTTTCAACTTTACTCTTTTCAAAATCAAGAACATCTTGAGGAATAACAACACCACTAGGGTGAGAATTGGCTAAAGATGTGAGAGTCCTGTAGTGACACTTTGATTTGATAAAATTAGAAAGGACTTCCGGCATTTCCTCTGGCAACTCATGATCTGCACCCTTATACGGTTGGCCATTCAAGTATTTAGATAACCTGGAGGCAGGATACTGGGTTGAAAGCCAGTTCTCTATTTCTGTAGGCATTCCCAGACTGGACCATAGCTCTTTTGCCTTCTGAGAAATTTCAGCATACTCTTGAATGCCAGTATCTGGTAGCGTAGCCCAGTCATAAAGCACCTTTAGTATTCCAGAATAAGATTTTGCTCCCATAAGTATGGATGATTCATTTGGATTTTGGTTTTCTTTTTGCAGTGTTTCAAGATATGCAATATGAGATCTTCCCGCAAGATTGATTACATTGAATGTCTTTGATATCACATAAGGGTTTCCGGGAGCAGAAAAGGGAAACGCACCGTATTTTCCGTAATCACATCTAGCGGGGATATTGCCATTCTTATCTACACTGGGATTTTCCATTTGGGAAAAATCTTCAAAAGTTGGCAATTCAATAGAGTTTGCAAATATAAAAAATTTCAAACCGTCAAATTCTTTTTTATCTAAAATATCAAACATTTGATCAAAATAAATGTAATCAATATTGATAGATGTTCCATCACAGATATAGTTGTGATGTCCAGCTGGTCTATCTTTAAAGGCAATAATTTTACCAGATTCCGTATTGACAACATCGTAGTTATTATAACTAATCATTCCATCAGGAGTATTAAATTTTAAATCAATGTTTTCAACATTGCCTATAAAATAGAAGCTTATATAATCAAATGGATTAATTTCATTAATATTTTTCATATAAACCATGTTACCATACTGTACTTAACTCCACTCGTTACTGGGTGAGCTATATGAGTGTAGGGAAAATTGGAAGGAAATAGGATTAAAGAATTTTTTTCTAATTTTATTGTTTTATTAAAGAAGGGGAATTCAAGTTCTCCACCTTCAAAGTCCTCTCCAAAACAAGCAATAAGACTTAGAACTCTGCTATTGCTTGAACTGTGGTCGTGATGAGAATGATACTGAGCACTTCCTTCATACTTTAGAAGCGTTATTGATTCTGATTCTTTTAAAAATAGATCATAAGCATTTCTATAATCCCAAATGCACTTGTCAATTGAAGAAAAAATTTCCTTAAAGGAATCTCCTAACTCCGCTACATCAGCGACCAATTCTTTTTCTAGCAAAATACCAACTGGGGCTTCAAGAGAACTCCTGTACTCTGACTCTTGCCTACTCTCCGTATCGCCAGTAAAAGATTTTGTCCACGGAAGATAAGCCCAAGATTTTTCAGCCTCTTCTTCAAATTTCGCTATGAAGTCTTTTACATCAAAGTAATTTTTGTACACCCATACGCAAGGCATCTCTTCTATTTTTTCAACATACATCGTAATTAAAACTTTCTACTATTTTATTATTGGAAATAATACTACATTTTTTATTTCCGGTTGTATTTTCTAAAATCAAAAAATGGACTTTGTGCTTTTCAGCCAACACTGGCTGGAATTCAGCATCGTCTATAGTCAAAACCGTTTGATTTTTTAATGCAATAAAATCGTTTTCGTACCAGATATTAGTATGAAAATGATTGGCACATGTCTTAAAATAGAAAAGATTGTTTTTTTCAGGTACTTCAAGAATTTGAGTTTTCCCCTGATCAAAGGATAAATCTTCTATCTCTTCAAATAAACCAATGTTTATTGGTAAATTGTTTTTCTTAGCAAGAATTTCTGCTTCTGGAAGAAAGGATTCGTTGGGACAAAAAATTATCCTTCTCATGCTACAAGCTTGCTATTTTTTCTTGAAGTGAATTGTACCGGTTATATAATGAGAATAACCTTGCCTCGTTGCTTGGAACTTCTCTTTCTGAGAAAGCAAGTATTTCAGTTTGATCATATGTGTCGGGATCGTGTCCTAAATGCAAAATCAAACTGTAGATCTCCATTGAGATGCCTCGTAGTGTGTTTTCAAGAAGGTCTTTTTTTTGCTCTGCTGTTAATGAAAATTCAATCATCTTTTCTCCTATGCATTAAGTACGGTAATTACATTACCATTACTACCCGCTACTCCTCCAATTGTACCACCAGAAACGCTTGTAGTCACACCTGTCGGGGTTGAATCAGTTATGATAAAGATTCCTCCACCTCCACCTGACTGACCATTAGTGCCAGCTGTTGTTGACCCATTTGTTCCGTTAGTGCCTGCAGCACCGTTTGTTCCAGGAGTTCCGGAAGTACCTGCAGAACCTGCAGTGCCCGCAGCCCCTCCTGCTCTATGAGTATGGCCCGTATGCCTTTGATCTCCTGCTTGCCTGTGTTCACCGTTATAATGATGACCAGCATCATCATGCCGAGGGCGAGAAGCGTGAACGACAGAGTGGTTTCCCTTAATATCACTAGTGTGATGAGCGTCATGTTCGTGATAATGATTATGACCAAATTGAACACTCCCCGATTGATAATGGGCAACTGCTCCATCATGACCAAGATGACCTCCCGCATTATGAGGGATACCATTTTGATGAAAATAACCAGATGGGGCAACATGTGCATGAGTTGTTGAAGCACCACCGTAGGTTGGGCTTGAACCACCATGATGGTTTGCAGGATGAACAGGGGTTGCACCGTGATGGGTGTTTGTATAAGAGCCATGAGCATGTTGACCATGAGCTGCAGCAACATGACCTCTCGGTAGTTGTTCAGGGATATTGATAGCGACATGGGGACCATGAGTACCGTCACCGCTTCGGATATGAGCCTGACCATTAACGGCATGAGCAAAAGATGCGTGTGGTGCTGCTGTTCCTGCAGAACCTGCCGATCCCGCTCCACCTGCTCCCGCTCCACTTCCGTTAGCACCATTTGTTGCGCCAGTTCCTGTTGCTGAACTTCCTCCAAGACCACCATGTGACCCCAGAGATACAATGGATCCTGTTCCTGTAATTGATTTAGCACAGACAAGAACTACACCACCACCTCTTGCCCCAACTCCTGCCGATGCAGCAGGCGGTGTTGAGCCAGCGGCTCCATTCGTTCCATTAGTACCAGCCGAACCTGCAGCACCATTAGTTCCGGGAGTGCCTGCAGTACCACTACCTCCGGGCGCTAAAACATTCCTATGAGGAGTTAAGCCACCAGCACCACCTGCACCACCAGCAGTTGCGCCAGTACCTGCAGAACCTGCAGCACCATTGGTTGCGCCAGTTCCTGCCGTTGCCGGAGTAACGGTTCCTGCAACTCCATTACCTCCCCCTGCCCCACCAGTAAAAGCAGCAACCGTTCCTAATACGCTTACAGAAGCTCCCATCAAAATATTTTCAATATAAGAACGCACATCAGAAGAAGCCTGAGATGCTGTGTAGGTTACACCAGCAGCACTTCCTCCGATTGAGTTTGTGGTATTTGCTGCGATATTTGATGTTCCAACAAGAGTTGCATTACTAACAGCTACACCAGCAGATATTCCAACACTGCCATTTACAGTTAATGTATTTTTCACAAAAACTTTAAAACCATTTGTATTAAGATGAATTCCATTGTTAATTGTTAAGTTACTGTAATACATGTCTCTAGTAAGAGATGTGTTGGAAGCAATTATTACGGTTCCGTCAGACCCTGTTCCGTAAACAGAGTCATTACCAATTCTTTGGGCTTTTGCGGGTGAATTAAATCTTTCTAAACCAGTCATATCAAACCAACTGGGAGTAAATAACCGTACCCGCTACGCAACTTGTTCCACCAGCAACATTTGTTGAAACATTTGCTGGCAAAGATGCTTGAGCAGATGTGATTATTATAACTCCACCTCCTCCGCCTCCAGAACCAGCAGTTCCGGGTGCGCTAATTGAAGCATTAACTGTATTGGCATCACAAGAGATATATCTTGCATTAAGAATCACAACTCCACCACCAGCACCAGCCGCTCCGGCAGCACTTCCACCAGCGCCTCCTCTTAAAAATAAAGGGGTGGTTTGACTTGCTGTTACAACATATCCTTTAGAAGATTGTGTAGGTTGATACCAGTAGCCTGTGAGGGTCTGTGAGTTGGCAAGGTCAGGCTTTACACCAGTACCCCCATTTGATGTTGTTGGAGGAGTCGCAGTTTGTGATGCACTGTTTCCTCCAAGACTGTTTGTAACTGCCGTTGCATTTGCTCCACCACCAGCAATTGAGCCATTGGCAGAAGAACCTGTGGTAAACCCAATTAAAGAACCATTATGGAGAGTAAGTAAATTTTTTACAAAAACTCTATAACCGGCGGTTATTAAGTTTGTATTTGCACCTATTTCCAAGTTATAATAATACTTATCAGACGACAAAGTTGTATTTGTAGAAATAGTCACAGAACCATCCGAACCAGTGCCGTATACAGGGTCAGCGGCATCAATGAAAGATGCAAAAGCATTGGATGCAGGAAATTTAGAAATACCTGTCATTACGACTCCTCTATCCCAAATATTGTAACATTGATTGCTGAGTTAGACGATGCTAGGAAAGTAATTTGATCACTATTTGTATTGTTCGCAGTACTTCCATTATTAATTAAAACCATAGAGCAGTTGAATGATACAGTCTCATTTGCATTAATTGTTATACTGCTTAATATATCATGAGTATTTGCTTCAGCAATATTGAGAGGCTTTAAACGAATTGTTGCAGTTTTTGAAGAAGCTGTTGTATTAGTTAACAAGATTTGTTTAACGATAGTTGTGGTGTTAATTGGAACAGTATATGCAACAGATGTAACGGTAGTAATTTGAGTTGGACCAGCCAATCTTTTTTGTGTCACAGCCATTATATAACCTCCATGTAGAACTTAATCATGTTGTCACGAACAGTATTTTTATTCACCCATGAACTACCATTGTATTCCAAAATCTGTCCTGATGCTGGAGTTGTAATAGCCACATCAGTTAGGGCATCTAGATCTGCAGAGCCTCCACTGCTGAACTGGACAATTGTATTGGAACCGTTTTTGTAAAAAATCTTTCCATCGGCATAGTTAAGTCCCAGCTCACCGTATTCAAGTGAAGCTGGGACTGCCGAGGCTGTTCCTGAGTTTTTGATTTTAATGGTGTTAGCCATTACTCCCTCCTATCAGAAAGTTCCGCCATCCACTGTATCAGACCACGAAGGAACGCCTGCTACAACTTTAAGAAACTGACCTGCCGAGCCAATGCCAAGTTTTGCAAGGGTATTTGTAGCAGAGGAGTAAACCAAGTCACCAGTTGTGTAAGAGGTAAGACCAGTACCACCATAAACTGCACCGATTGCTGTACCATTCCATACACCAGTTGCAATGGTTCCAACTGATGTCAAACTTGAGCCTGTGACACCTGAACCCAAAGTTGTACTAGAGAGAACTGAAGTTCCATTGATTTCAAATATTTTCCCTGTAAGAAGGTTAAAATTCTCTGATGATGTCCATGCATCTGTTGCGTCAACCCAATTAAGAGTCTTATCTGTTGCACCCTTGATTGTGAAACCGGCACCGTCTGCAGTCGTGTCTGTTGGTGTAGCAACATTAGCAAGAACAATGTTCTTATCCTCAACCGTTAAAGTTGCGGTATTAAGAGTTGTTGTATTTCCATTAACAACAAGATCACCAGTAATTGTAAGAGTATTAGAGATTGTAACATCGGCTGGAAGACTTACAGTTACCGCCCCAACACCTGAGTTAGAGACAGTGATTTGATTAGCTGTACCAGTAAGACCTGTAACGAGATTTGTGGCTCTATCACTAACTTGAGAAGCGGTGATTGAGATTGCTGTATTGCCAGCAGCAGTTAGACGACCATCTGCTTGAACAGTGAAGGTACCGACTGTGCCAGCACCACCATAAGAGCCAGCCGTTACTGCTGTATTACCCAAGGTAACGCCAGCAACAGCGCTGTCAACATAAGCCTTGGTTGTAGCATGAGTATTTGCGGTTGGTGTTGGAACAAGAACAAGACCACTAAATGTCTTATTCCCAGTTACCGTCTGTACTCCTGAAAGTGTGAGGTAAGCACCTGCACCAGCAACTGCCTCAACGGTTGTAGCAGTTCCACCTGCTCCACCTGACCCTTTACCGTAGTAGAGGACATCATCTACCTCGTTATATGCAAGTTCTGCATTTTCCAGAGAGGCTGGCGCTCCAGCTGCTCCTCCAGAAGCCCTTCTTTTGATTCTAATTGTATTAGCCATTTTAGTAATTACCTCCATCAAGTAATGTATTTGCGATTGAGTGAACATGATCTGCTCTACTTGCAACCTCAAGAGTTCCGCTATTTGCGGCTCTTGCAATGTCCAATGGCGCTGCATTTGACATTGTTAAGATTCTTTCTAATGTTATTGTTGCTGGAGTTGCAACAAGTGTTGTTACATCTCCATTGCTGACTGCAACTGATGTAACATCGCTATTTGATACAGTAATGTTGGTTACATCACCTGTCAAAACTTGCAGTGTTGTTATATCAGCCACGACTTACTTCTCCAATAACTGTTATTTTACCTCCCATTAAGGTTGTAACAGTTGATCCATTTGTTTCTTCAAGATCATAATAGTATATACCAGTATTTATATTCGAAGTTGTGCTGGATGATAATGTGATATTAAGTGTTCCAGCAGCAGCATTACTAATGGTTGTTGTAAATGTTTGTATAATTGTCTCAGAAGATTTTGTTTTTCTAATTTGAGCTCTATATGTACGACCAGATATATTAATAGCAGTATTAGCGCTATTTTTTATTCGGACTTCATGAGTATATGAATCCCCTTTATAAATTGATATATCTCTTATGCCAGCCATATTTAGCAGTCACAAGACTCACAACCGCAGTCGCATTGATCAACACAATCACAACCGCATTCACAAGATTTGTTTCTTCCTTTATTCAAGTCTTCCATCATGCACCCGGCTTTGGCAACGCTCTCCAAGCTGCTTCAAACTTTGCAGCATCCTTTGCCATTTCTGGAGAAAGCTCTAAATGCAACCACTTGCCGCCGAATGACCCGGCATTGTCGGACTCGCTAAAAATCTTGACCCCTGCCTCGTTTTCTCCTCTTGAGCACCTGAAGCCGCGGCCGTAGCCAACATTCTTGTCCGACTTGTCAGCATCATATGCATAGTCGTGAATCTCTTCAATGCCAAGTTCTTTGGTGTACTTAATAAACCAGTTCCACATCTCAACACCAACCTTGCGGTCCGTGTAGCCAACATCGCATGCGGCTCCGGTTGCGTGGACTGATAGGAATTTCTCCATGCCTGGGTCGCCAATTTTCTTGCCTTCGGTCTTAGAGTTTCTCATCAACCTGGCGGAATACACGCCCATGTTTGTTGCTTTCCATCTTTTTCCACAAAGCTCAACGAGTTTTAGCGTTCCAGGCTGTGCGCCTTTTCCGTCAAAACTAGGATAATACGAATACTTTCTTGGCATTATTTTACCTTTCCAAATGCTGAATCATTAGGATTCAAGTAGCGCATAATGACAGGAAGAGCCGCAGCCCATAATGCATTTGCAGCCATTTTTACATCACCAGTTGATGCGTATACAGCGACAGCAGCTCCCAATACGCTTCTTGCGTAGGATGCAGCCATTGCCTTTTGTGCTTCAGTAATTTTCATATAATATATCTCCTTTGTGGATAACCACTATAAGTCAATTATACCTTAGATGTCATTTTTAGGCTGAGTCTTCGAGCCGTTAAAAATTTCATCAATCTCGTCAAGGTCTAGTTTGCCATCGTTAAGGAAAGCTTTGGCAAGACCTTCAACAACTTTAGCAACTCCTCCAATTCCAGCCATCAGGATGGCTTGAGGTAAATTAACTCCAGCAATAGAGCCAGCGCCAATCACGCCAAGACCCGATGCACCAAATACGGCAAGTATTCTTAATAAAATATTTTTTGTATTATTCATTTAGTCTTCATCCTTTTTAATTAAAACACCAAACATGTGAACAACAAATGCGGTTATTGTTAACCACAATCCATAAGTTTGAGTTTTTCCAGATAATGTAATTAAAACAATTACACCTCCGGATAGTGTCCATGCCAAAGCATGGAGTTCGTTTAAAATTTTCTTAAACATTATTTTCTCCTTGATCGGCTACTACCCCGATCTGTGTTACCAGAACCACCGCCTCCGGATGGTCCACCAGCACCTCCACCCGATGGGGCAGAACTGCTTCCAGAGGGCATAGGAGCCGTTGTAATCATTGTTAAAGTAGTTGTTACAGCAATGAGCACTCTTCTATCTTTTACATCTATTCCAGAGCCTGTAGGGACATAATCATCAAGACCTTCTCCGAAGATGTCAATTTCTCCCTCAAATGCTTCTTTGATTTCAGTTGGGGCATCGGTAAGTGTTTCAACAAGAGCAGCTTCTTCTGCTAGAGTAAGATTCTCAACAGCAATTTCTTGGAATATTTCTGTAGCCTGATCTGCGTCAATACTTTCCAAAACCTTTGCACTTGTAGCAAGGTCGGTTGCTTGGTCTTCTGTAACACCAAGTTCCAAAACACTGTCAACAGCATTAGACACTTGTTCTTCAGAAACAGAATCTGACTCTAAAATTCCAACAACCGCTTCAAATTGTTCATCTGACAACGGCGTATCTAATACAGAGTCAATAACTGATGCAAATTTTTCATCCGAGATTGACTCATCAAAAATAGAATCAAGAGCAGCAGAAAATTGTTCTTCAGATAACGGCTCAGAAAATACTGCATCGACAGCAGCTTCAAATTGGTCTGCACTTAGTTGAGATGTATTATCAAAGACAGCTTCCACTGCAGCAGAGAAGTTTTCGTCAGACATAGGCCCATCAAACACTGAATCAATAACTGTAGAAAACTGCGAATCAGTTAAATTTTGACCAAGAAGAGAATTAACCACTGCCGTGAGTTCTTCAGGAGTTCCGGCATCTGCTACTAAGTCATCAACAGCATTTGCAAGGTTTGCATTAGTTATAGGTGCATCGAAAATATCATCAACCGTTGCGTCTATAGTTTCTTGAACCTCTTGGGGAACTTCAATTGTTGGCGTTGGGTCTTCAGGAATTTCAACAGGTGTTGTATCTATTTCTGGAGTAGAAACTGGAGTTTGGTCCAACTCGGGAATTGAAACAGTGGTGTTTTCTGTTGGAAGTGTTTCAACAGGAGGGGGAATAACTTCCTCAACAGTCGTTGTAGTCGGTTCAGGCTCAGGTGCTATAGTTGTTGTAGAAGTTGTAGTGGAGGTTGTAGTTGAAGATGTTGTTGTTGTGGTCGGCACCACTGTCGTTGTGGTTGTTGATGTTGTGGTGGTCGTGGTAGAAGTCGTTGTAGTTGGCTCTACCGTAGTCGATGTTGTTGAAGTTGTTGTTGATTCAATTGTTGTAGAAGTGGTTTGAGTAGAACCAGCACCATTAAAACCCAGTTCATACTGTAGGTTCCAGCCCCCATTTGTACGCCAAGCGTTAGGATCACCACAGCAAATACCAGCCCTCAGTCTGTAACGACCAGCAGGCACCTCCATGGATATGTATGACTGCAAGCCAATGGAGTCATCAATGCTATAAAGCAAAGTTCCTGCTTCGTTGTATAGCCACAACATCGGGTCTGAGTTATACCCAGTAATCATATAAGTTTGCGCTATAAACTGTGTTGTCTCGCTGTAATCAAACCAAACATCTGTTGGCTCTGTGATTATTAGGTTTTCAGCCTTAGCGGGGGATGCAAAAATAGAAATAAAAATTAAAGGTATTAATACCCAAGAACCTTTTTTAAATCTTAATTGTCTCACCTAACAATAATACTTGATTATTGATTAAGCGACATACTCCACACCACTAATAGTGTAAGTTGCTGTTGACACACTTGAACTTACATAAATAGAAGCACCAGCGTTAACAACAACTGCTGAATCGTAAGATATGGTTTCTCCACTAAGAACTGAAAAGTTGCTTAACACTTTATTGTTTGCACCAGCAGAACCACTTGCTGGAATAAGATGTACATTGCAAAGCAGTGTGCTTGCACCTGTGTTACAAATATTTATATTCTTTACAATTGCATAGCTTCCAACATTGGAGCTTAATGTGTAAACATTAGCTGCGCTATCGCTACCGATATAAAGAGTTTTGGGAGTTAAGTTAGCCATTAGAACCTCATCCAAGCAAGAATGCTTGTGTCATTAGCCACAGTGTTCATATACTGAATTGTGGTTGCATCTAGCACATGATCAACGATCTCACCCGCTGTATGCGCTATTGCACTTGTTGAATCATAACCTCTTGAAGATACAGTAAAAGTATTTGCCGATCTTGAAGAGCAAAGAATCTTTTCTTCCGCTGCAGTCCCTCTTCCAATTACAATTACAAAAGGGTTTAGTGAACCGGAGGGGAATGTGCTTCCATCAATAACTACAATTGATGCTGCTGAGTTGGATACATTTGCTGTTAATTGTGTTTTTAAAACACCACCAGCGAATTCTCTTCTTAACAAAGCAACCCCCTAATTAGTTAATAGAAATACTTAGGTCGCCTGAGCTAACTCTAAGAATATCTCCTGCATCAAGTGATTTGTTTGCAGTTAAAGGACCATATACAAGAATATTACCACTTGTAATTGCGTCAGTAACTGCGATTGCAACAACCGTACACGAAGGCATGCCGTTGAAGTCAATGTCTGAATTATTCGTTGTTGCACCTGAAGAAGCAGCATTGAATGTTGCTACTTTTCTAGCATAGGAGCCACCACTAACCTCTGTTCCCGCTGAGGAATCGGTAGGAGCGGCTGTGTAAAGAGCCAAGTAAACCGTTGCTGGTTTCGTATAAGTCGTTGTGCCAAGAAAATGATCAAGAAGTTTAACCTCAAGATAATCGCTTAAATTTCCAGCCATAAATTAATCCTCCTTAGAAGCCAAGTACTCTTCAAGTTCAAGTACATCTGGCATTCTAAAATTTTCAAGAGTTAGGAGGAAAGCGGCTTGCTCCTCTGTAACTTCTTGGATACTATCTTCTCTTGTAAAAAGAAGACCATTACCGCTATATGCAGCTCCACTTTCAAAAATAATAACAACACGATTATTGTTTACTGTTGCAACTTTCTTTTCTACTGGTTTTGCTTCTTTTGGCTTGGCAGCAGCCTTTTTCGCTGGTGCCTTTTTTGCCGGGGTTTTGCTTGCATCATTAACTGATGTTGAAGTAACAATATTTTCACTCATAACAAATATCTTATCATACTTAACTATAAAATGCGAAAGGGAGGGGATATTTCACCCCCCCCAATCACAAATTTCTAATTACTAATTACAGTGAACGAAGCTTGACATTCTTACCGATTACATATGAATCAGCATTTTCAATGTTGCTTGCAACTCTCATGTACTGAGTATATTCAATCGTGTCTGTCTTTGGCTTGAACTGACGGTACACAGTAATGTCACGGTGGATACCAATAACACGGTTCTGCGGGAATGTAAGTTCAATATGACCATGTGATCCTGCTGCACCTGAGTAGTCACCAGTAACGGTTTCTGGCATCAAAGGAACTTCAATCAACGGAATACCGAATGGTGAAATACCAGTTGAACCAGGACCACCATTACCACGCATTGCGCCCTGAAGGAAAGCCACATCACCAGTTGTTGAACCGGGAGATGGTGCGCCTGCAGTTGCGGCTGTTGCGGAGTTTGGATTACCCAAGCTATAGATGGTGTCTTGAACATTGCCTGAACCAGAGAAGAATCTCAGTTCATTTCTGCGCTGAAGATACTTGGTTGGCATATTGCGAAGGATACGATCATAAGTAGCTCTTGAAACCTGATTACCAGCCTCATCGACTACACGACCATTTGTCTTAGCAAGCTTAACGAAGCCATCAAGTGCCTTAAGAAGACCATTGTTTGACGATGTATTACCATTGATGAACAAATCGTCAAGGTCGTTAGCTGTTTGACGAGCCATAACCTGTGCGATGTGATCTTCAAGAGATGCACCTTCAATGTTGTCTTCCAAAGACTCAGTGCTCAATGCCCAGTCAAGACGAAGCTTAACGGTTGACAATGAAACCTTGCTGAATGTTACAGCGGCATTTGCACCGCTGTCTGTTGCCTCTGTTGCCTTTGAAAGCAAGCGAGTGCCTACGGAAACCTTATCGATTTCCATTTGTGGTGTACGCATACGAACGACTCTTGCGTTCTGCATAAGTACAGACTGATCAATAACAAAATCAAGGAATCGGTTAGATTGTGCTGGTTTCATCAAACCACCTGAATCGTTACCGACAACACTTGTTGTTACTTCGTCAGCTTTTGATAGAATTTCTTCTTGTGATGCCATTTTGTTTTTCCTCCTATTATGACTTATAGCCCAAGGAGTTAATTAAACCTTGTGGCAAATATACATTGTTCCATAGCGATGCTGGAGCGGACTTGGTAAGTTCCTCGCCATCCTCATCATCCTCTGGATCAACACTTTTCTTGATAGCACCAGCAGTTGCGAAGGCCTTAACCTGCTCTTCCTGCTCGGTCAGAGCTTGCTCTGTTGCTTCTAATTTTTCTTGAAGTTCAGCAGTGCTGGCTTCAAATCCCTTTGTAATATCATCGATCTTATTTTGAACCGAAGCTTCAATCTCTTCTTTAATTGAAGTAGCGAAGGTTTCGAGTTTTTGATCAACCACATCACTGAGAGCGTTTTTTAGGATTTCAATATCCATTTCTTCCTCCTGTGTGTTTTCAGTTACTTCAACTTGTGCTGAAGCATTTTCTTGAACATCTGGAACAAGCCAGTTAACTACTCTTTTTAGCAGAGATAGTCTGTTAATTTCTTGTTCATTCATGTTAAAGACCTTATCATAGTTTATATCATTTTGCAATTCGCTATCGTTCTCAGTTTTAGTAATCGCATCAATCATTTCTTTGAGAACCTCATTCATTGAATTTAGCTCTTCTAAATTGCTGTCTTCAGAAATTTCTTCTAAAGATTCTTTTTTAATTTCATTTGTCATTGAAGACTCCTTTTTCTTTTTCTTTGGATAACCCTGTGCTGGATTCTTAATGCCAGCACCCATGTTTCCAGTTGTCACTTCGCCTTCTTTTTCAATGCCCTTTTCTTTCGTATTAGCATATCTCTCAAGGAGTCTGCGACCTTTTGCAGCGAGTTCTGCTGCGTCTTGTGCGTTTTGTGGCACAGGCTCGCCCCATGCAGCAGCAGATAGCGCAAGTCTTGAGGGTTCTCCATTTGGCTTTTTCATAGGACCAGATGGGTTTGTGAAAAACCGTGTAAGGAATGAACCCTTTCTACGCATTTTTTCTGGAGTATCTGCTGCACCCCGCACTCCCGGCTTAAGATTTGCGCCTTCAGTCTCTTTAAAGTGTCTACGACCTGCAGCCGTAAGACCGCCTTTTGGATCTTTCAGGGGCTGTTTTGCTTTTTCAAAATCAATATCTTCAACAATGTCAAGGATGTAATCAAGATTTCCATCAATGTCCATTTTAATAATATCAACAACTGCAAGAGCATTTGCGGGGTTGTCAACAAGACTCAGTTCGCCAAGCATGTATTGTTTAATAATGTTTACAGGTCGACCACGGAACATTTTTTCGGAAGATTCAATTTTCTCAACAATCTTGCCCCCAATAGAGAACGCTTTGAGAGTTCCGTCTAGAATCTTTTCCCAAGTATCTTGAGCACCTTTTGAAATATATGCATGAACTTTAATTGCATTATACTTAGTACCGTCTTCTGCGGTAATCTCGATAGGTTCAAAGCCAACTGCTTTCCCGACAGCGACTGGTGCATGCATTTCACGGATGTTTCCACCCCAATTTTTAAATGCCTCTAGTGAAGCACTAAATTCAACAATATCTCCAGATTTGTCAATGTTGTCAGCAGTAGCGATACCGCTAACTATCCTTTCCTCTTTCTTGATCATGTCAATAGGGAAAGATAAATTAAAATTCTCCATACATACCTCGTAATCTTAAATTATACACCATTTTGTGTATAATTAGCCAAAAGCCATTACAGATAATGTTACTGCTGCTGTTATTACCTCAATTGATGTATAGTCTCCATCAACTTTTAGATAACCACCACCACTATTAATTGCCGGAACAAGAATAGTCAATGGTCCTCCGTTTAGTTTTACAATGGCATTTGTGGTTGCATGTGTATTAAGAATTCGGATAGAATCCGTATGTCTTCCTATGCTTACAGCGCCATCAGCGCTGGTTAGTGCTGTATTCGAAAATACTAAAGTACCCTCACTCATTTGTTTCTCCTTCAAATACCTTAACGGTATCTATATTGTCGCCAGAATCTTGACTCTGACCTCTTTCTTTTTGATCTCCAGCAGATTGAACACCACTCGGTGTTACTCCGCTATCAGATCTAGACTTTGGTGGATTAGATGATGCATTGTTGGAATTACCAATAGGCGCTCCACCATTTTCCTGCTTAACCTTTGTTGGGAATGGCAACATATCATCCCCCTCAGATCTTTCTGGCAATCCAATCTTGCTTCTAACCTCGTTCGGACTGACGACCTCTGTGCGAAGATATCTGTCATAGATTCTTGACTCCATATCTTCGTCAAGCAAGTCAATTTTTTTAAGCTTAAACTGGAGAAGGTCTGTGAACTCAGCAAGTAGGCGATTAATCTTCTTTTCAATAATAGCTTGGTCTGGTCCGATTACTTGAATTTTAAATGTCTTATCAGCATCTCTCGAAACAGCAAGGTTTGCATTGTCATAAACACCAACCTTTGGTGCGGGAACCCTATTTGCAATAAGAATCTCATCACGGTTTGATTTTCGATATTTGTCAAAAGAAGCATCCTGAATTCCGGCTTCTAGTTTTTCGAACTTAATATCAGCATCTCCACCAATTCCAGCAGGCAATGGAACAATGAGGGTTCCGTGATTACGACCCTTTACCTCAGTTCTGAAATAATTAACAAGTTCCATTTTAGAACGGTTGCTAAGTTTCGCACCTTTAAGAATGATTGCGTAACGAGGAATTGCTTTGTTTTCAAAATAATCAATGTTGTATTCTTTTGCAAATTTATCACCAACGATTGCGGCAGCAGCAGAAACCGCTGCAGGAATTCCGTAATATGTATTATTAGGCGAATACATTTTGAAATGGATGATTTCATTAGGATTTGGATCACTATTGATAGGGTCTTTCATTTCCAAATCTTGGAAGTTTCTAAAGAACACTGCTTGAATTTTATTTGCTCTTGACAGTTGCACAAAACCATCACGATGTCTTCTAACACGAACCATCGTTGCTGGAATATGACCAATATAGCCAACTTTGCCAGAATTATTTCTACCTATTTCAAGATAACCGTTTCCTACTGTTAGACAATCTTGCCAAACACGAACGAGGGTTTCAATAAGAGTTTCTTCAACATTCAAGTCTTCAAAAAGAACTTCAAGCTCTTCTCGTAAATCTTGCAAGTTCTTGCGAGTTCTTTCCAGCTTTGCTGGATCATCTTGTGCTTTCTCAATCCTTCTTCTTGACTTAAGGGTTTCTGAAAACTCAAATCCAAGACCTACTGTATTCATAACCCTTGCATTAATAGCTGCGCAGTGGATTGCGCTTTGGTCATACAACTTAGCAAGACTATCCAAGTCGTATGGAGGGTTTACAATATCCCAAAGAGAATATCCATTAACAACTTCTGGGTCAAGATACTTTGATTTTGTGCCATCTTCACCTTCGTGTCTTTTCTGTATCTTGTATGCTTTCCTCTTCATTCTTGGAGAAAGAGAATCTATCTTCACCATTGAGAATGGGTCTATCGTTTCTTCGGTTGAAGAGAAGCCAGTGTATGAAATATCATCAATTTCATCAGAAAAGTCTTGTTCGGCTAATACCATTTTGTTGTCCATAATTACTTCCTAAAGTGCTCGTCAAACATATCTTCAAAAGGATCGGCTACCAAGCCAGCAGCGAGGCGCTCTGCTTGGTCATCTCTCTCATCAGAAGAAACTTTTCTTGCACCAGGAACCCAACGGATTACTCCATCTTCAGAACCTGTCCAGTATTTGGCGGCCTCGGCAACACGAAGTTCAAGAGATTCATCACCAACAAGACCTTCTGCACAGAGGACACCATCTCCATCAGTTAATGGAAGACCATCTGGCATTATCCAAAGACATACGCCATAGGTTCTCTCCGGAACCCAAATATTTTTACTTTTGATCATATCTGAAGACATTTGAGACAATTCTACACCACTTTCTTTAATTTATCCACATTGCATTGACAACTTTTGTCAATTATTTAGGAATGTTGTCTTTAATAAGTTTAATTTCGCAAGAATCTGTACTGCAATAGTTTTCACCAATAGCATCTGCTGCCATTCCTTCATAAACTCCGGAAAAGTCAATTGGGAATAATTTCATTTCACCATCATTGATATATTCCTCTTCTGTTATTTGAGTGTATGGCATTTGAGGATATGTAAAATTACCTGAAGGGAGGAAAGACACAGTTTTAAGCTGTCCGTCATACATGTGCAAGACGGTTCCAATATGTTTCTGCTCTTTTTCCGAATCAAAAGAGATTGTGACTGACACAGAGTTATCTGACCAGTACCTTTGAGCATGAGCGGCTATTGCCATTTTCTCAAATATAGTGACATCCTTTTCTGCTCTTCTTGCTGAAGACTTGATTGGAAAAAATACGACAGATGTTGTATCTGGGGATTCAGATGCTGGCTCAACACGGTAATTAGCCATGCGAAATAGAGGCAACATTGGATCATCATTAGAAAAACGAATTGCACGATTAAAGTACTTACCACCCGGTGTCCAATGAACCCCCGGAGATTCTCCAGCCAAAATTGAAACAGTACCGGAAGGCTTAACAGTTGTCATCTTGATTGATTCACGAATACCAAACCATTCTGAATAGATGTTGTCGTATCTTTTAATTGTTTCGTATCCACTATTCATCCATTGACGCAATACAGGCATTCCATTGATGTCAGCAAAATTTGCAATACCAGACATTGACGCACCAATACGGCGATTTCTTTGCATGATTGCATTTGTTTTTTCCCAATGAGTTGGAAGAAGAGTTACAGTTTTTGCATAAAGATAAGCAAATTTCAAAGTGCGCTTATAATCATCAAGAGAGTCGTGACGATTGAGATAAGTTTCAACAAGAGTGCAACACTCGTATGATTCAAGCGATTGCTCTGCACATGGGTTGTATCCAGCAACACGCCAGTCTTTATTATTTGGAGGATCAGCCAAGCGGCCATATTGCTGAGACATGTCCATCCAGATAACTCCGGGTTCACCATTCAAAGCAATGCTGTCAATAATATTTGATATATCAGCACCAACTTTTGTCTCGATAGAGTTGTTGCTCATCCATCCATGTCCGGGATCACTAGGGTCGTATGAATTTCTTTCAGGGAACACTTCAGGATTTTTCAGATTCAAAAAGTCTTCCGTATTGCGACCAATAAACAACTCTGCTGAACGGCGAACATTCCCTGATACAACACAAACACCAATCAAGTTACCCATATCGGCAATATCGACTGTTGTTAATTTTTCCCCTCCACGACCTTCAAACATTTTTTTAATCTTTTTATGAAGTTTCATCAATGGCTCTGGACCAGATGCTGTGCCTCCAAATGTTGCAATTGGCGATCCATATGGTCTTATAAGTGAGTAATCAAATTCGATTGTTGGCTGATCTGGCTTTAGATATGAATTAATTAAATCACCAGTTGCTCTAGCCCAACTCTCTCTGTCATCTGCAATGACATCAACAAACACCTTGTCTAAAGGTTTGTAAATATTAAAATCTTTATCGGAACCCTTGTCGTCAAAACCAACACCAATGCCAAGCATTGATGCTTCCATCAAAAAAGTAAATGGCTCAGCAGGATTGTCTTTAGACATTTCAGATGTTGAAACAAAAGCACAGTTTTGAAGAGCAGCGGAGTTCTTGTGAATGTTTACAAGAGGTGTTCCCATAATCCAAAGTCCACGACCTGGGGGTGTCCACTTGAGATTAAATAAGCGATCAAAAGCTTCTTTTGCGCTAGATTGAGCTTTTACGCCGTTCCAAGGTAGACGGTTTTTTCTGCAGTGATCTTTTTGTAGCGAGTACATGCCATTAATGACACGCTCGCAAACATCAGTCCAAGTCTCTTTTGTTCCATCCTGTTTTTTTCTTGAATATGTCCTCAAGAAAGTTATTTCCCCAACCGAGTTGCCTGCAGCGTCTCTGTATCCAAATGGGGCTTTTTTGTTTTTATATGATGATACAAAATCATCACTCAGTCTGAATGAAAATAGACTGTCGTTTAATGTGCTTGAAACCATGAATCTCCTTAATAGTGTAGACAACAATCTTATCAAACACAGAACTAAGCGCAATAGATATTACTTAGGTCTAATGTTTTTTTCGTATTCGTCTAGTCTATCGAGCATCATATCAGCAATTGCCGGCCACGAATGGTTAGCGTGAATTATTTTTGCAGAATTCAAAGCGAGCATTTTGAAGAGGTCATATTCATTAACGACATTCTCCATGTGCATCACAAGTTCTTCAAAATCAGGTATAGCCCAGTCCCCAGTGTCTGTTGCATATGAATGGCTGTTGAAAGTTGCATCACCATATTCAGCTGCCAATGGTATTCCATAATGAGCAAAGTCAGCGCAACCAGTCAGGTTTGTAACAATTGTTGGCATACCGGTTGCCATTGCTTCAAAAGGTATCATTCCAAAACCTTCTCCACTTGTTGGATAAACCATGCAATGACATTTGGCATAAAGTTGTATTATCTCATCATTAGAGAAAATATCTGGAATACCGATAATTTGAGGATGCTGGTCAGCTTGAACAAGCTTGCCATTTACATAGGCTTCTGCAAAACAGAACTTATTATACTTAAGTATTAATTTAAAATCCTCTTTACCTTCATAAAGTTCTAGAAAAGCATCAACAACAAGTTGAGCATTCTTTCTTTTAGCATCTCCACCAATATGTAGAAAATTAAATGTATTATTTAATTCTCTTTCAATAATTCTATATTCTGAAGAGATACCATGAGGTATTACAAATATCTCTTTAGATATACCGTTGTTAATGTAAACATCTTTTACAAAGTTTGATGTAGTCCATATTTCATCACAAATGTTCATATTGTAATGCCAGCCTTCTGGTATTCGTGTAGACTCCCAAGGAGTATAACCTATATTATAAGAATTTGACAATTGATAATAATAAGGCTGACAGAAATTAATATGAAAAGGTATTTCTGGATTGTTATACATAACAACAGTATTTTTTTCCTGAAGAGCGGTAATCATACTTACTGCAGCGTTTGTGTACCCCTGACTAGACCAAAGTTCACCACTTAAGTCCATGTTCTGAGCGCTAAACCAGCTTATTTTTTTCATTTATTTAATCTGTCTTCTTTTTATCGGTAATTTCTTTAGCGTGAGGGATCTCATCATTAAAGTCCAAATATTTTACACCATTATCAATTAATTTTTCAGCACAATCCTGATCAATTTCACAAGTTATGGCTCTTCCAGTAAAAGCACAGTAGGTTGCGGCAATATAGAAATCAGAGCATTTAACAACACTAATTACATCTTCGTCAAGGACAACGAATGGTCCACAGTCTTCAGATTCTACAATTGCGATAATTTTCATATATATATAATACTATTAGTACTCTATTAGTACATTAAATACTATAGGTATACTAGGTATACCATAGTGTACTAAGTATACTGTATACTGGCGCATCTTCCGATGCGAAGCATACCATGCCCTTCAAGAAAAATATCAAAATTTTCATTTTTTTTTCCAAGCCCTGCTATCCTACTGGTATGACAAACGAATATTATCATGAAGTATTGGATTTTGGAGAAATTGAGTTAATCTCATCGATGGCATCAGATCTTGATGTAGTCAATGCTGCCAAGGTCAGCTTCTCTTCCTCTAAGAAAGAAATTGATGAATCCTGCGTTGGCTTGATTAATTACCTTGTAAAGAACAAACATGCGACTCCGCTTGAACATTCCGTTTTTAAATTCCGCATAAAGGCTCCCATCTTTGTTACGAGGGAGTGGATGAGGCATCGCTGGTCCTCGTTTAATGAGATGAGTATGAGATATTATGTTCCACCTAAAATTGATTATTACATCCCAGCCTTTGAGAATATTAGAAGACAAACCGGAAAACCTGGTGCTTATTCTTTTGAAGAAATTGAAGACCCAGATCTCAAATCATTGGTTATGCGTAGGATGCAAGAAGTAATTGGCTATTCTGATTTAGTTTATCGAGACTTGATTGAACTAGGTGTTGCGAAAGAAATTGCTCGATGTGTGTTGCCGGTAAGTCAGTATACAGAGTTTATCTGGACAGTTAACGCTAGAAGTTTGATTAATTTTATTTCATTAAGAAATGATTCAAATGCTCAATATGAAATTAATGAATATGCAAAAATTATTGAAAAAGTTTTTGCTCAAAAAATGCCAATAACATATGAAGCATTCATCAATTCTGGTAGAGTATCTATATGAGTTTTTTTCTATTTTGGTTATGGATTGCAATCCATACATTAATACTGAATATAGCAATAAAAGCTGGATGGAGCTATGACACAGGCTATGTTGCTCCATTTTTAATGATTCTTTCATTACATTTAATTATTGCATTGTTTAATGCCAAAAATAGAAGTGGATCTTAAATCTTTCTTAAAGGATAAAAAAGTATTGGCTTTGTCTGATACATCTTATCCCCATAAATATATAAAAGACTTTTGCAACGAAATATCTGAGTCCGTTGTCGATGTTTATGTATCCCCAGCAACAACATCTGGATTTTTGAAAGTCTATGTCTCTCATACTGGAAACAGGCGATCAAAAATATTGAAAGATAAGAAATTTTTGTTGTTTAACAAAATTAAGCCAAAAGATTATATTATTGTTATATTTTTTGGTTCTAAAAAGACAAAAGAAACAAGAATGTTGACAGTTTTGGCGCAACAGCTCGTAATTCACGATTATAATATAATTACAGTAACCGAGGAAGGAGTAGATTATGACAAGGATAATCCCATTTTCAAACAATGAGCACATAGATGACTATGAAACCTTGGAGATAAGAATCAAGTCTGTCCCTTTTGAGGATGGCTATGCCCCGGTCTTCTATATTTCTAGCCCAAGTGATGATTACATAATGGATATTGAAGAACTTGGTTGTCTAATGGATGGGATAGATATTGCTAGGAAAAATGTAGATGATATTATAGATGTCTTACTGAGGTCTAAGAATGAATAGTGTTCCGGGTTTAATTATGGGTCGTGTCCTTCCCGATTTCCCCTACCCAGAAAAAGAATGCCCCTATTGCTATCAAAAACTAAAGATTGTAAATGCTGTACATTGGGAAGAAGACATGTACCAGTACAAGGCTTTATACCTAGATCCAAATCCAGAATGCCCAGTATACGATGAAGGTGCTCGAAAAGCATACGCTAGAATTGTCTATTCAACAGAACAAGCCTATGCTGAGTTTAATGCAATCTCAATACCAGTTCAGAGATGGGGTCAGGAAGATTTGTACAGCTATTATAAATGATTAATGGTAAACTGGTAGATACTATGTCTAATCAAAACCTTGATGATAAGCAAATTGATAACCTATTGAAATCATTAACCGAGTGGTTTGGTGAAAAATGGGTTGATATTTCCAGACCAAAAAAAGGTGGTGGTTTTGAGCCTTGTGGTCGCAATGATGCAAAGACTGGTAAATATCCTAAGTGTGTTCCTGCTTCAAAAGCAGCAAGAATGACACCGGAAGAGATTGCATCCGCTGTACGCAGAAAAAGAACAGCAGAATCAACACAGACAAGGGATGGCAAGAAGCCAATCAATGTCTCAACAGATAAAGAAAAGATTGAAAAAGCAAATGTACCAACAGACCCAGCTCTCTATGCTAGAGTTAAAGCTGAGGCTAAAGCTAAATTTGATGTTTACCCCTCTGCCTATGCGAATGCTTGGCTGGTTCGTGAATATAAAAAAAGAGGAGGAGGTTACAGGGTGACAAAAGAGAATGTTGAAAAGGTTGCAGAAGACCTTTCAGAAGAAGAAGCAGCGCTTGCAGATGCCTTGGTGACAATTGCATCCAACTATGGCAAATTCAATGAAGATGAAACAGGAATTTGGGCTGGCTATGATAGTCCAGAAGAAAATGAAGTTAAAAGTATTGGAGTTAAGTGCTCAAATTGTGTTCTATATGAAGGTGATGGTATTTGTAAGATTATTGCCCAGCAAGTAGAAGAAGAAGGGAAGTGTAGGTTTGCTGTAATCCCAGATGGACTCGTAATGCCAGAAATGGATGATGAATACGAAGAAGAGGATGACGAAGAAGATAATTCAATGTCTAACCTCATCTCTATGATTAGAGATTTATTAAATAATAAGGAGAAATAATATGAAATATAATATGGAAAAAATGGCTAAAGACCATCAGGCAATGAAGTCTTGGCATGAAACAATGGCTAAGTCTTCAGCAGAATCGATGCAGGATCATATCAAAGCAGCAGCTTGGCATGAATCTCAGACAGACATGATTAAAGGAATGATGAGTGAAGTACCTCTTGACCCAGAGAAAAAAGTTACTTCAATTCCTACAGCCGGATCAGCTTCCACACCAACCTCTGGTGCCGGTAAGACAGCTCCGACCAAAGAAGTACCTCTTGACCCAAATACTGTTAAGAAATCAGACCTGATTGCAATCCTTGAAGAGCACACTGCACTTCATGGTGGTTTTGACATGGAAGTTGATGCAATTGCTAATTTTTTAATTAACGAGTAATTAGTGGATGTTGGAATAAGTGTTGCTATAATTACTGGGATATTTTCAGTACTTGTAACACTAATACAGAAAGCACGAAAAGAGAATAAGTCAGATCACAACATGGTTTATGAATCCTTACAGGATTTGAAAATTGATGTTCGTGATGTTGGCACAAAATTAGACAATCATATTGATTGGCATTTAAAAAAATAGATTTGATATAGCGCTTTAGGCAGTCGTATTTCGTAAGATTATGATTGAAAATTAAGGCGCTATATCTATTTTTTTATTCAAAAATCCCCCATCTTTTATAAAATCATGGTATCCTACTGTTGAGCAACAGAAAGGAAAGATAATGCTAACAAGAGCTCAAATTGAAACATATGTCAAAGAAATCCCAGAGGCTATCGACCCAGAAGATCTTAGGGCCGCTTACGCAACCATCACTGGCTTTGCTGAAGATAAGTCTATTAAAGAGATTCAGTCTTATTACTCATTAAGTTCAGAAAAGGTTGATCAATGGATGAACTATTTCAAATTCAACACGGTCAGATCTGAAAATGCTGGTAAGCGCAGTTCTAAAACAAAGAAAATTGAAAATTATCTTAAGGAAAATACTGGTAAGATTGTGACTCCAAAACAAGTTGCGGAAGATGTAGGAATGTCATTGCCAACTTTTTATAATTTCTATAATGCAAATATGGGATACTTCAAAAAAGTAAAGCGTGGAAGTTTTGAAATCTTAGACCCTAGGCAAGAGAGGGCTAAAAAATAATGTCCGCTGAATCTGTTATCCAAAAACTTGACGAGGCATGTAAGTATGTTGAGCAAGATATCTATCGCTCAGTAATGTCTGAAGCCGCATCTGAAATTGAAAGACTGAAAGCCTACATTCTAGACCTTGAGTCTTCGGTTAGATATTTGACACTGCAATCGACTAAGGCGTTGTAAGGAGGTATCCTAAATGGAATTTGCTATTAGTGCAATTGCTATTGGTTGTTTTGCTGCTATTATTTTAATTTGGATTAGCGGTCCATGACAACTATTGTTGCAATACAAGGTGATGGATATGCTGTTATTGGTACAGATTCACGAATCTCATCTTTTGACGAAACCGGAATGGCTTATCAAATAACAACTCTTGGAACAGGGACATCAAAGATTGCATCAGTTGGCCGTTACTTGCTTGGGGCAGCGGGAGATGTGAGAGCAATTAACATCCTTCACCACGCATTTAGTCCTCCAGTACCATCTTTTAAGACCTCTGGTGCAAACCTAGATCAGTTCATTACACAAAGGTTTATTCCGGCACTAAGGGAATGCTTTGAGCAGACTGGTTACGCAATGCCAGACAATGATGAGAAGACTCACATTGCAGAGCAGGCTTCTACAATTCTTGTTGTGATAAATGGTGTGATATACATAATTGATGGGGACTACTCTTGGACTTCTGACCGCACTGGGGTTTATGCAATTGGTACTGGTTCCTCATATGCCCTTGGTGCCATACAAGCCATTGCCGGAGGGAAACAATTGCAAATACCTAAAGCAAAGCTTGCTATTAATAAAGCACTTTCGATAACATCCAAATTTGATCCATACACAGGTTCTCCATTTCATATTTATGTGCAGGAGCAATGATGGC
>Ga0208975_1000269_pt1 | contig 27569 bp, 18 predicted proteins | sample GreLakmeER78MSRF_FD_187700 | JGI IMG/M metagenome (GOLD analysis project Ga0208975, IMG submission 187700) | Freshwater lentic microbial communities from great Laurentian Lakes, MI, USA - Great Lakes metaG ER78MSRF (SPAdes) | ecosystem: Environmental > Aquatic > Freshwater > Lake | place: Great... | reverse complement strand
CTTTTAGTCTATGTTCCTCATGTACCCAAGCATCTAAGAATTTTATTTTATTACTTTCTTCTCGTTCCATATATATGTGGCCTATAATTTCACCATTTAACATGGCAATCCATGTTTCAAGTTGTTGTGCGTTACTCTTAAGGTGTATAACTTTAATATCTTCAATCATAATTACATTACTATTTTTGGTGGATATCCCAAATCATCTTCTATTGGGAATGGATTTACAGGAATAGGTATATTTTGAAAAGGTAACATATTACTTTTAAATTCATTATCTTTTACTTGACCCATTTTTTCTACAATAGGCGTAATTTCTATGTGTTTATTTTCAAGTTTACCATACAAGTAACCTTCTAACCAAATATAAAATTCTTTATGTGTCATATCAATTCTCTATTATAAAGATTTACTAAAATAATTCTTGCAAATTTAAAATCTTTTGCTCTGTTTAATTTTAAACCATATGATAATGCCACACTATTAAGATGTGGGTAAGCTTCAGTTATTGTCATTTTACCGATTTCCATTATTCAAAAATTAAAAATTCTTCATTCACAAATCCACAACTATTACACATATAAGTTGGGAATGGTACAATTGTATCTTCCGGGCTTCCTGTTAACAATTTAGGTACTTTCTTCAACATAGTTACTTCTTTGAAGAATTTTGATCCACACTCCTCGCAAAGGATAGTTGGTTGTTCCCTAAGATTAATCTTGGGTCTTATGATATTATCATCAATCATTTTATAATATAATTTACGTTTATTTTAATTGTTTCGGTGTCCCAACTAGTGTTGGTGTACCAAATTGGTGTTATTGTAGATTCCATACTATAATATAGTTTAATTTATTTATTTTGTCAAATACTTTTTCATATCCATTTCAAGAATTGTGTTAATTGTTTTCTTTGCAACTCTATGTTCAACAAATTCTCTTTCTTCCGTTAATAACACAACAATACATCCCATCAATTTAATGTTCTCATATTTTGTCCCTTCCAACATTTTTAATAATAGTTTACCATAGAATGGTAATTGTGTGTTATAGTGACCAAGAGCGTTATCAGGTAAATCCTCAAATGGTCTTTTCATTGGTTTTGTGTAATTATTCTTTTCAAAGTTTTTAGGTTTGTTTGTCTTCCAATCCGTAATCAAAATACCAAGATCACCATTAACACCAATAATCAACCATACCTTATCGGGTTGTCCTGTGTACCCTAATTCAGGGTGACCTAAAACCATCTCCGTATCAAGTAAAATACAATTACGTTCTTTAAGTAAATCAATGTATCGTTTACCAGCAACAACCATAGTATCGCCTTTTACTATCTGTTCTGCATCACATTCATAAATTGGTTGTCTTACTTCTTTACCAATACCAAATTCTTCTAATGTATGTTTTTCTAATATGAAGTGAACACGAGAACCCATATTTGTGGAATATGTTCCAGCGGCAGCCCATTCCTCCAACAATCGTTGTTGCTCATAAGGATCACCATTCGCCTTTCTAAATGAAATTCCTTCAGAATCAAATTCCGTATAGAAATATTTCATCAATTTAGAAACAGAAGGGAAATCATCCCTCAATTTACCATTTATGTCTAACATGGTATATTTATGAGCGTCCTCTTCAAATGTTAATTGAAACTCTTTTTGTTTTTCTGATATGATTTCTCTGATCTCTTCAGATATTTTTTTTAAATCCATTAATCTTTTAATTTTACGAAGTATTCGTTTATATTTACTCTTAAATCACATACATCTTGGTCCATAGGTAAATGAACAATCTTAATTCGTTCATATAACTCACCCCCATTAAGTTCACGATATAGTTTAATTGCATTATCCCAAGCATCACCATCTAAAGCAATAATAACGTCTCCCTTAGATTTCATATATATTTTTTCAAATAGAATTTCCGACATATGTTTACCTAACATTGGAATTGAATTATCCAAGAAGAATCCGTCAAAAACCCCTTCAACCAAATAGATGTCTTTATCCCAATCTATTAATCTTTCATTGAAGATTATTATGTCTTTCTCTGCCTCAGGGTTCTTATATTTAAATTTACTTTTTGTGTCCCAACTACGGGCAACATAATAATTTAACTCTCCTTTACCATCATATGATGGGACGACAATGCGACCTGTATGACTACCACGATCACAAAAGCCAATATTATATTTCTTAATGATTTCATCTGTTATTCCCCTACTTTTTAAATAATTATATGCTTGTCTTCTTACTGGGTATACCGGACTTGACTCCGTAAATAACGTGAACCCTTCAGGAAGTGTTAATTTTTTTGTTCTTTTTTGTCTTGGTTGTACCGTCTCAGGTTTTAAGACATTATATAGTTTCTTTAATTTCTTGTTTCCGTACTTATCAAAAAGTTTTCCCAAAGATCCGTGAGTACCATCCACATCACCACAAGACCAACATTTATAAACATTGTTTACGTAATTTATTTCTAAATTATGTTTATTCCTATCATCATCACAAACGGGGCAATTGAAAGATATCTGACCCTTATTGGGGTAGTGAAGTCCGTGGTCACCCAAAAGGTCCTCCAATAATTCAACAATCGCATCATTTTCTTCCATCTTTAGTAATATAGGTAAATTAATTCGGTTAATCAACTTCACAAGTTTTTCATTCCCACTATATTTATACAATAGAATAAAAATATATGAGTACGCAAATTACAATTACTTCAATAACCGGAATACCATCATATGATGTTTACGTATGTGATACAGGATACACAACTTGTATATATGTATCAACCATCAATAGTGGTAATTTACCGTATTCTTTTATAATTCCATCAATTTTTTCCTCATTAACAAATTTTGTGGTTAAAGTAATTGATGATAACGATTGTGTGATAATAGAAAATATTAATATATAATGGCGTGTAATTTTTTAGGATATTTTAATGTAGATTATGATATAGATCAGATATGTGAACCATTACATCCTGTCCCGTACCCCACTGCAATTTATGGTGATAGTTTAGACCTATTAAGTGGAGATCTATATTTAGACGTATCTTGTAGTACTGCTTTACCAGAAAATGCATATTTTAGTGATGGTATTAATATCTATTATTATGATTTTAGTAAAGGTGGTATTGTAGAAATTGTATGTTGTTGCGGTACAGAGTGTACGCCTACACCAACACCAACATTAACGGCAACTCCAACATTAACACCAACACCAACATTGACACCTTCATCATGTTCAATATCTTATTGTGTAGATGTTGAACCATATTATGATAACTATTATAGTGCTGGGACATATAATTATAATAATTATTGGTCAGGAAATAGCGGATATTATATATTTTTTTCTTCATCGGAAAATTCTTGGTGTTTATCAAATACATTAGGTGGCGATTGTTTATTATTTGGATCATCACCTTGTTTTGACCATTGTCCTAATTTATGTAATAGTTTTTTTAACTATGGGGCTTGTCCCACTCCAACACCAACAACAACACAATATTGTCAACCAATATCTTTTGAGGTTGCGTTTGATTGTGAGTTACCTTTAACTCCTACCCCAACACTTACAAATACACCAGATCCAACACCAACTCCAACACCAACCGCAACTGAAATTTGTGGCGGTGTAGGAATTTCAGTAGTTGTAAGTTTTTTAACACCAACACCAACACCAACAAAAACACCAACTCCTACACCGACTATATCACCACAATATAATTGTAATTTTAATGGATCTGTTGTGTTTAATACATTTGATGAATACATTAAATGTTCAGGTAGTAAAAGATTTAAAGAATGTTACACAGGGTTTTTATATTATACTACAGATGTTGTTTTAGATCCTTTAGGTAATACACCAGATGAAGGATATGTATACCAATCATTTGTTGATGGTATATCAACTTGTATAATTTATGATGGTTTTGTTGATAATATTGCCGGAATTTCTACTATAGTTTTAACAGATATTTTAGGTCTTGAATCAGAAGGTTCGTGTTCTGAATGTATTATTCCTACACCGACACCAACACTTACCCCTACTCAAACATTAACTCCTACGCCCACACTAACGTCCACACCAACACTTACACCAACAAAAACGTCAACACCAACACCAACGTTAACTCCAACTCCAACGTTAACACAAACATTAACATCTACCCCTACGCAAACATTAACTCCTACCCCTACTCAAACATTAACATCTACCCCCACACAAACATTAACACAAACTCCTACTCAAACATTAACACAAACATTAACACAAACTCCTACTCAAACATTAACACAAACATTAACACCAACCCCAACAAAAACTTTAACACCAACTCCAACAAAAACTTTAACTCCTACTCCTACCCAAACATTAACTCAAACAGGTGGAGATAAATGGGAAGTTTCTGATTGTTGCAGCTGTACTTCAAATATTATTTTAATATTACCTCCAGGAACTATTGCGGGTCAAAGAGTAGTTTACGGTAATAATTGTTGGACCACAGTTTCAACATCTGTTGGGTCACCCGTTGGAGCCGGAGTTATTTTTGTAGGTACAAATAGTTGTGGAGCATGTACTGCGGTATATAATTGTCCTTGTTAGCATTAGTATTTGTGATTAAAAATATAAAACAAAAAAAATATCGTCTGAAAAGACGATATTCTAAATTATCGGTAAATTAAACGATATTAATTCCAAATTTCCTTACTTCTCATATAACCTAACACACAAGTATAAGCATCTGTTTGGTCAAAGTTTTCTTTCTTTAAAGTATTGTTTCTTGTATATTGCCATTGGATTTGAGGTTCTTTTTTAGCAACTAACTCCCATATGATCATTTTCTTATCAATGTCTTTAGGTAACCCCCCAAATAAAACGTATTTCTTTTTATCATTTTCTTGAACTAATTCAGGAAATGCAAATTTTCTTGAGTTATAGGTAGAAATAAATTCAGGGACAATACCTAACACATCATAAATTGTTTTACATATTAACGTATTAAATCTTAATAAAGTTTGGATTGTATAAACATTATTAGAGTTTAATAATGGTTCTTCAATAATAACACTTACAATCCCTAATTTTTTATAATCCTCTAATTTAGTTTTAAATACTTCAGATTTTAATATTAATTCTAACATCTTATTTTCATCAGTATCTTTATTTTTAGGTCTTGGAGATACGTGAGTTAATTCTAATAAATCTTGTGTTTTAATATCAAAAAGTGCCCACCCTATTGTTTTAGTTGAGATGTCTAATCCCAATACTTTAGGTGAGTTTTTCATTGGTGTTCTCATAAAAAGATTGTTTTATTATAATATAATAGTAAGATGTTAAAACTAAAGTTTTTTACAAATCTAACTTAACTACGAACTGTTGTATACCTTGTCTTAACACAGGTGATTGCATCTTAGAAACAACCATAACATCTTTATTACTATCAAGTAACGCAATCTCAGTGACATAAGAATTAGATCCTTTTTTCCATGTAGGATTTGTTGTGGTTTGAAATTCAGCAAAACTTAAATTTACTTTATACCTCATCTCATAAATTGTTGCCTGTATATCACTTTCAAATGCTCCGTAGAAAAAGTACTCATCACCAAAATTAAGATTAGGTGTGGTAGTACCAAGTGGTGTTAATGGAATGAAATTATTAAGATTATAATATGGTGCATTATTATAAAGATCAGGAGTAATAACAAATGTTGTTCCAGTTAAACCTTCTTCAGTTATATACCCATTTATTGTTGTTGTTGATAACGAACTAGTGTAGTCAATAACTTTCCATTTAGATGGATCAGGTCTTTGTCCTGTTACCACTTTTTGTGCAATTACTTGGAAGTTAGTCGCAAAGAATCCATTAGGTGTGTCACAAGTAGTTGGACAATGTGTTGTTGTGGTAGTTGTTAATGGTAAATAAGTTGTAGTCGTTGTTAATAAAGGATATGTGGTAGTTGTGGTTATATATGGATATGTAGTAGTTGTTGTTATCGGACTATATCCAGGTTGTGTTAAACATTTAAACTCGGCACCAAATCTAACCGCCACATTTTTAGATGTGTCAGGATTACAATCATTATTATTACCAGTTATTTTAGAATAATAGTTAGAATGTAGTGAATTAGTAAAATTATAAGGATTACTTAACCTATAAGTAACAAACATAGTTTCACTACTACCTGTTAAAATACCTTCAGTTGTTGAGGTAGTTAAACCACAAGTATTAGGAGTTATTAAAGACACCTGTGGTGCCGTTAATGTCCAGTTTCTATTTGACTTGTATGATAACGCCGCAATAATTTCCTCATCATCAATAATAATTAATTTACTATCAGGGAATACTTTACCAACTCTACTTGGTAATCCATCTGCATTTGCATTAGTGTCCCACAAGTGATAATAACGAATACCAGGTTGATTCATATCAGTATTCTTAGTTGACTTAATATATTGAACTTGGAATAAATCTTTTCCATCAAATCCCGGAGGATCAACCCAAAATGTTTGACCATAACAACACTCAGGATTTTTATGCCACATTAATGTTGGCATATGTAATTTAAAGTTTCTTGCTTGTCCTGTTGTATCATCAGGGTTTGAATTGTTATACGGTTCTAACGCAAATTTCTCACCATAGAAGAAATCTATAGTTTGATTTGTATAATGTATAATTGCAATTGCCTTCTGTTCCTCAGGTTTAACCTGAACAATTTCATCAAATGAGTTATAATAATACACATAACTTGTATCAGTCTGCCCTGATGTAGAATTGTACCCAAAATATTCTTTACTACCAATATAATCAATAGACCCAAAATAAGTATAATCTTCGTATTCGGTAGATCTTAATCCTGCAGGACTCTCAGTCCACGGAATATTCATATTCCATACTTTCACATCAAACTGATCAATATCACAAATAGATTCAAAATTAATAACATCATCAGCCCAATGTGGTCTAGGTGTGATACTATCATATATTGTTGTCATATTCGGTGGATATACCAATACTCTACCAAAACAATATGTGCTTAACCCAAAATAATTAGGTGTTGGTCTATCCAACGTTACATTATTCTCACATATATCAATAATTCTATAAGTTAAGATAGGGAAACATGAATGAACAGGTTTAACACATGAAGGGTCAGGTGGTATAGGACAAACAGGTTTGTTTGATGGTGTCAAACAAGGTGTTGCCGATGGAGTTGGTGTTGGTGTTGGTGACGCACACGGGTCAAGATTAGTATTTGACACAGTGGGAGTATTAGTTAATGTTGGTGTAGTACCTATTGTTGCCGTTGGTGTTGGTGTCGGTAAATTAACACAAGAACAATCATACTTTGCTAAACCATCATAATATATTGTAATAAAATCTCCAACACTAGGTTTATTGGTATTTGTTGGGTCACATATATCTTGAATAATTGTTATTTGATTTGACCCATTTAATGTTGACATATCAACAATATAATTAGAGGTCACAACATATTTTGATCCTGTAAATGCACTATAATTAATTGTTGATGCAGTTGTATTACCTGTAAAAAATCCTCTTAGTGGGGCTCTATTATAAACAGGTTCAATAACAGAATCCATAAATGGTATACCATAAGTATTACTATTATTGTCATCAACATAATATGGGTATTTAATATTTTGTTTGTTTGATTCAGGAGATCCAGCATTATTTTGACTATTAAAACTTGGTTCTAAAACAACACTATTTGATTGATTATAAGTGTTTGGCAATTCATTATATGACACTTCACTATCTCCAATTTGGAAATAGGATATATTAAAATTACCTTGTGATAATTTTAACCTTCCGGTGTCAGTAATTCTAGTACTAACTAACCCTGATGTATTTTTTAATATATAACTCATTTAATCAATAAATAGTTTATTACTCAATTTTATTATGATGGATTTATAATTGTAACATTACAACAATTACAATTATTTAATATAACATTTGTCATAAATAATTTAGTTGTCCCGTTAACTGAATAACAGGTAACTAAAGGTGTTATTGGGTTTATAGTATTTGTAAAACTACCATTTATTATTGTTGTTGAATTAAATAATAAGGTATTCCAAGTAGTGACATTTGTATTATTATATATTGACCCAGAATCACAAGGATTAAACGTAGTACTTGTACTTAATATAGGTGATGGTGTTGCTATTGGAGAACCATTAACATTAACAGTAACTATATTATTATATGTTGCCACAGTTGGTGAAGGTGCCACTTTAAATACACTATTATGTTTTAAATCAAAAGTAATATAAGCTCCACTAGGTAATGTTGGGTTTACAGTTATATCAAATGAATTAGGTCCAGTTAAAGTTAATTTTAATTGATATGTTTGATTAGGAGGTGGAGCTAATAATGTAACAGTTTGTGTTGTTGTTATATTATTTGAATCTTTAACCTTAACAACATATATACCTTGTAATAGATTAGTAAATACTGGACTAGACTGATAAGTTGTTCCACCATTAATTGAATATTGGTAAGCTGGTGATCCTCCATTTGCCGTAACAATAATACTACCATTATTACCACAGGTTGGGGAATTAACATTTATAGATAAATTTATTATAACATTATTTACACAATCTCCTTCCAATACAGTAATTATATATGACCCTAAACAATCCCCACCTAAAAATTGCCATCCCGTTAATGGAGGTGTAGATGTATTTGAATTATATATAATACCATTAGTCCATCCATCAACTAACCATTGGCTTGTTGTTCCTGTACTCCAATATATGTTATATAAATTATCATCAGATATCCAAGTAGGCATACCATTTAAATATCCATTAAATAAAAATTGATGTATTTCAGAATTAGCTCCAATTGTATCAATAATATTCATACATAAACCACTATAAGCAGGTAAAGTAGTTGTTGTTGTGGTACTTGTAGAAGTTGTTGTTGTCTCAGGAACTAAACTACATATTGTAGTTGCCGTAAAATCACCATAAGAATCAACCACAGTTACGGGATAATCACCATAAGTAAGATTATCTATTGTTTGTCCATATCCACCTTGTTCCCAATTAATTTCATATGGTGGTGTACCACCACTAACCATAAGGCTAATTGACCCATCACACGATTCTAATGTACTTGGATTTGTATTATTACATATTAACACCATTGGAAATAGAGTTAATACTTCACATTCATTTGCAGGTTTAATTGATATCGGTTTAGTTGCCATTACTAATAAATAATCAGTTATTTATTTTTTTCCAAAAATGACTTCATTACTTCAATATATTTAATTGTGGAACTATTTTTATCCACATAATTAAAGAAATTATTATCATTTATTAAATCCTCAATCGGATTCCTGTTTATAAAATCTCCCTTATAAAATTTTGTAGTTTTTAAATTATCAGTTACACCCGCCATATGTAATATTGGTTTTTTATTATAAATATCAATATCATCAGTTGCCCAAGAAAAGTCTAACTCATTTGTGATTTTTGTTTTATACCCCGAATTCCACATATTCCATAATAATGACCACATTTCTGCAGTCCAAAATTGTATTTGACCAGGGTTGATTGGAAATCTTTTTTGATAATCTAACATTTGGTTATATAATGGTGTACAATCATCATAAATCTTAGCCCATAATAGTGGATCCGTATTTTTGATGAGGTATTGACCTCCACCTGAATTTTCTTGGTTTTGTTTAATTAAATCAACATCAATTCCAATAATGTCAGCCATTTCTTGAAATAATTGTTCTTTGTTTGATGATGGGTGTTGTTTCTCATATCTATCACAACAATCTTTAATGTAGTTGTAACCAATATACCCTATTGTATCAGATAAATAAGAAATATTATCATTTAATAATTTATCAAAATCTGGTAATCTATTGAATATTATGTCAGAATCGTGTAAAAAAAATAACTTCCCGTTTTCGGGATATTCTTTTAGCCATTGGTAAATTAAATATGGTTTAATACTTGGTATATAAGATTTTTTATCTCTGTCGTCATCGTAAAAATGAACATTATAACCATAATCACATAATTCTAATGCTCCTTTTGATGGTTGTTGTTTTTTTTGTAAACCAAAAATAACATGGATCTGACAAGGTTTAATTCCTTTCTCAATAAAATTATGTGTGTATAATTTTACTTGCCAATGAAAATAAGGTACGTCAGGTTGTGCGGTTACAAAAAGAATATTTTCCATATATTAAAATATATTATATAATATATAAAAGTGAATTTTATTTTAATAAGGTTTTGATAATGAAATTACTCCATTATAAATATTTAATTATGTTTTTAACATGGGCCTCCATAAGTATAACTTCCCCCACTTATTGACGCATATCCAATACCATCTGTATAATATCCATCAGGTGCTACTGTAGTACAAGAGTCATCTTCATAGATTGCGAGTGCAACAGTCAAATCACAAAGAGTTTCAAGACAAGGGGCACTTATATAGTATTGTACTACAGTACCTCCCACGTCACAAGGGTTAATTGGTGGTAGTTCAGTGTAACTCAAAGTAATTTCACAACAACTAGTTAATAGGGATGTATTACAAATTACTTGAGGTGAAACTGGGGTAACATTTGTAGTAGCAGAATAAGAGTTATAACATACAGTTATCGGACTTCCTCCAGTTGTTCCATTTATTTGTCCGTAAGGGTAACAACATGAGTAATATGAGTATACGACGTCCTTTGGTATAGTTCCTTCATTACATTTAATTTGATTAAATTGTGTTGGTGTTGGAGTTGGTGTTTGAGTAGGAGTATTTGTTGGACTTTCAGTTGGTGTTAATGTTTGAGTTAATGTAGGAGTATTAGTTGGCGTCTCTGTTGGCGTTAATGTAGGTGTTTGAGTAGGTGTTTGAGTAGGCGTTTCAGTTGGTGTTAATGTTTGAGTTAATGTTTGAGTTAATGTTTGAGTTAACGTAGGGGTTTGGGTTGGCGTAGAAGTTAAAGTTTGAGTTAATGTTTGAGTAGGCGTATTAGTTACAGTTAACGTAGGGGTATTAGTTGGCGTTAACGTAGGTGTTTCTGTTGGTGTTTGAGTAGGTGTTTCAGTTGGTGTTTCAGTTGGTGTTAACGTTTGTGTTAATGTTTGCGTAGGGGTTTGGGTTGGCGATAATCCTGGTGTTTGTGTTAATGTCGGAGTATTAGTTGGAGTCTCCGTTGGCGTTAATGTTGGAGTCTCAGTTGGAGTCTCAGTTGGAGTCTCAGTTGGAGTTTGTGTTACCGTTTGAGTAGGAGTTTGAGTTACCGTTTGTGTTGGTGTTTGTGTTAACGTAGGGGTTTGGGTTGGCGTTTGTGTAGGAGTATTTGTTGGAGTATTAGTTGGAGTCTCAGTTGGCGTTAACGTAGGGGTTTGGGTTGGCGTAGAAGTTAAAGTTTGAGTTAATGTTTGAGTAGGCGTATTAGTTACAGTTAACGTAGGGGTATTAGTTGGCGTTAACGTAGGTGTTTCTGTTGGTGTTTGAGTAGGTGTTTCAGTTGGTGTTAACGTTTGTGTTAATGTTTGCGTAGGTGTTTGTGTTACCGACACAGTTGTACTTGTTGGAGTTTGCGTTAATGTTTGTGTTGGTGTTTGTGTAGGAGTATTTGTTGGAGTTTGTGTTACCGTTTGCGTAGGAGTTTGTGTGGGTGATAATCCTGGTGTTGGTGTCGGTGTTTGTGTTGGCGTTTGTGTTGGCGTTAATGTTTGTGTTGGCGTTAATGTTTGTGTCGGCGTTAATGTTTGTGTTACCGTTTGTGTTGGAGTTTGTGTTGGCGTTAATGTTTGTGTTGCAGTTTGTGTTGGCGTTGGCGTTGGTGTTACAATACATTGATAACAAGAAATATTATATTCCAATTTTAAATTGATCACAATATTTGCATCAGATAGATAATAAATGGTTTCAGGTAAACACCCATCTATTTCAACACATTTATTATATATTTTAATTTGATTAAGTGAGTAATTAATTTCAACTTTACTTATACCACTATAACTTTCTAAAGTTTCAGTAATTGCTTGACCCCACTCATAGTCAGATGGATAATCAGTTAATCCTGAAGAAACGTAGAATGATTGTTGAGTATTTTCTCCATCAACAGTAATGTCGGCAATAAAATTTGCACTAACAATAATACATCCAGTATCATCATATGTTAAATCACTAAAACCTTCAGCAAACATTTGTTGTATACTTCTTTTACCAAGTATTCCTGTATTTTGGAAATTATCATTACATATATTATATGTTTGATAACTTACTTGTACATTAGTCCCATTTAAAACAACGGTTTCAGTACTTGTACATCCACTTGAATCAATTATTTCCAAACTATATGTTCCACCACTTAATGATGTTACAGTTGTTCCAGTTTGACCATTAACATTTGGACTCCAATTATAGGTAAATGTTGGGTTTCCCTCATATATTAAGGTTGATATTTCACCATTATTCCCGCATGTTGGTTGAGTCACAACTAAGTCAAATAATACACCATATGAATCGTTAATATATAAATCTAATGTCTGACTACAACCTCCAAGATCTGTAACTGTGGCAGTATAATTTCCAGGAGATAGATTATTAAATGTTGACATTGGGGATAGTGGAAATCCTGTAATCTGATAACTATAAGGTAATGTCCCACCACTACTTGCTAATAATTGTATTGACCCATTACTTAACCCACAAGTAGTATTTTGAGTAATAGCCGAAATTGTAAATAGTTCAGTATTATCAATTGTAATTGTAGTTTCATATGTACATACACCATCAGTTATTACCAAATCATAATCACCTGAAGATAATGTATCAAAATTTTGTACTATATTATTAGCAGGTCCAACTTGATCTCCTTCATTTGTTAATAAGTTAGTTAAAATATATGTATAAAATCCTGATCCAATTAAAGTAATATTTACCGATCCCGAATTATTATTACAAATTGAATTTGTTGTATCAATACTTAATACTTGAAAACTATTAGCCGTGTTGATAGACGTTGTTCCCGATACAGTACATACTCCGGCATCTATTATGTTAAAATTGTATGTCCCCGAAAATAAACCTGTAAAAGTATACTCATTATTAAATATTATCGCGCTATCACCATTAGAACATCCAATATAATATGGCGCGGTTCCACCTGTTACAATTATGTTTATTTCACCATCATTAGTGAAACAACTTGGTGGATATGTCATAAAACCACCAATACCCAATGGGTCTACACCAGTAACAGTTATTATTTTACTTAGAGTGCAACCATCATTATTTGTGACTTGTACGTTATATAAACCTGCAGTTAAACCTGTTACCGTTGTCCCAGTTTGTCCATTAACACTTGTTAACCAATTAACTGTGTATAAACTTGGATCAGATAAACCTGTTAAAAATATTTTACCACTACCATCATTATTTATACAACTTCCATCATTTACAACATAATAACCATAATCAAAAGGTATTGAGTTTGTTACAATACAAGACGCGGATTTACCTGTACAACCACCCCCATCATCCGCAACAACATAATAAGTTCCAGCAGAAACAGGAGGAAAAACATATTCAGTATTTGTTGAACTTCCACTTGAAATAAAATTATTATCAATATCATATAAAGCAAAAGTAGATCCCATACCACCCCCATAATAATATTCTGTTGTTGCGGTTATGCCTCCGTTATCAAAACCACAAGTAGTGTTTGTAGTTTCAATTGATACGCAGGTTCCTGGTGATATATTAAAATTTACAACCTCATAATTACTATATGTTGAGTCATATACTTGTAAAAAATAACTACCCGCACTTAAACCTGAATAATAATAGACATTATTATATATTATTGGTGGCCCTACATCAATTATTGTTGTTGTTAACGCAGATGTGGGTAAATTAAGGTTAGCGGTAGGACTTTCAATAACTAACCAATCAGGACTATCACCAGTTACAGTAAAAGTTACAACACCTAACCCTTGATTTGTACAATCTCCTGTTATATTAAATTGATTTATATTTATAATACCCATTATTGATTACATATTATTTGAAAATTTATCCCGACATTTAATTCCAAATTACTTTGGTTACTAAATAATTCACAAGTATTACAAGTATTATTATATATAGTAACGATATTTGTTGTTTCGTCAATATTATATGATAAACCTTCATTAATCATTTGTGGTAGTGAATCATAAAGGGCGTTTAACCAATTCACTTGAGTTGGGAAACTTGTTCCACTAACGGCATATCCATTACCATCAAAGAACTTGTAATCCACAATTTGAATACCATTTAATCTTACATCAACATACCATTCAGATGCTATACTATTAATTAAACAATCATTATTTAAATCATAACCATTATCATTTAAATATGTTGTTAAAACATCCCCTAAAACAACCCCAAATGAATTAACATTTGGACTAGATCCCCAAGGATAAATAGGACATTCAATAGCTTGTCTTGGGCAATCAACAGGTATTAATTGTCCGATAGCATAACAAGGTTTACATGGAACAAGAACAAGTTGACAACCCATTTGTCTTCTCCATACAAACTTTTGTCTATGGAAAATTGAGTTTTCTAATTTGGTACCTGTATTCCATATTGTGGTTGCAGGAACCATTTGTTCAATTAATTTTATCCAATAAGTTCCCAAACCATTAACATAATCAATCATTGTTTGATATGTAAAATTATCGTTAGGGACATTAATTGCCTGACCTGATTCTAAGTATTTCCAATAGATAGATTGAAGAGTTGGGTACCCACCTGTCTTACCATCGGTAATAAATTGTCTATTTCTAACATTAATTGTATTATGCCAAAAAGTTTGAGCAAATTCAAAAAATGTTTTTTCTTTTGGTTTTGGGCTGATTACCGTCCAATCAATTCCACCCCTTTGCGGGTATGGAGTATTTGGTGTTGGATTACAACGTGTTGGTTCAACATAGTTTAACCCTTGATTAGGTATTGGGTAATTATATTGTCTTGACATAGTCCACACATCATAAACCAACCCTTGAGCCGGATTCATAAATATGTCAACATTCTTAACATTTATAACTAATTTATCACTATTAACAGGATAATATGCGTTGAAGTTTCCATCAAAATTAGTTCTTAAACCAGTTTGAGTATCTGTCCAACTTTTCTTATTATCAACTATTCTACGTAATTTATAACCCAAATTCATATAAGGGAAAGTTCTATATCTTTGTAGATATTCTTCACCATAGTTAAATGGTAATAATGTCGTTTGGTAATTAGGGTTAGCACCTGTAAAAACACTATTCGTAGTATCTACTTGTTCCGGCATCCTATGTTGTGGTGTAGATTCAAACCAACCTCCTCCAATTTGGAAGTAGTAAGAATCACTTGTTGTTGGCATCATTGGATAACCAAACTCATCTATTGGATAATCTTCAGGGTAAACATTTACATCACTTATAATACTTGTTGTTGTAAATCCTGTAAATTGTTGCCCATGTATTGAGTATACATCCGTTGTATCTAAAACAGGTAATTGTTGAGTATATGTTCCCCCTGATAATTGAGCGTATTGACCATTAAACTCCTCAATATTTATTTTTTGATCCGCAATGTAGATATATTCATTAAATTCAATTAAAGCTTCTGGAGCTCCAATTAATCTTAATAATATTTCAATAGATTTTCTTGTACCTTTAGATTTAAAAAGGTATGCCGAATTTAAAACTAAGTTTCTATAATATTGGTAGTTAAGTTCCTCAGGTGTCATACCAACCGACAAACCACTAAAATTATTACTTCCAGGGCTAAATACAGAATCTAACAATTGATCATTTGTAATTGGTGAGATATTTGGATCCCACCCTAATGTCATCGCTAAATTTTTTAACAACTGAGACGGTATATCATTTTTGATATTGTAATTAACATTATTCATGTTTGATAATGCCGATATAAACTTTTTTGTTTCATCAAAACTCCTACCATATATCTGTAATACTTTCTCTATTTTTTGATCAGGAGTATCAAATTCTTTAATAGCACCTGTTGTTAAAAAACGTGATATTAAATTAGTACGATATAAATCTAAGTTAGCTGCAAATTCATTTAAAGTAGTAAGATAGTTATCAAACGCTGATGATGATATATCTAAATTCCATTGACCATTTTTAGGAAATGTGATTGCTTGGGTCATTAAATAAACCGTTCCATCTTCATTTTCTCTTGGAACCGTAAACGTTGATGTATATATTGGAGTGATCGCTCTGTTTAACAAAAATTGTTCAACCTCATCCATCGCTTCATTGAATGTTTTATTGACGTATATATCATTAGGTCTAATGACTAACGAATCATAAGATATAGAATTACCTGAAAATGGGTTACCTTTAACAACAAAACTTAATGTAGTGGATGTATTATTAGAAGGACTATAGAATATAAAAGGATATTCACCTCCATTTATAAACAACGAATATTTTGGGTAATTTACCGTAAAATTCCTTAAAGATGAAACTTCAATTTCAAGTAGTTCAAAGTTTCTATTGGCATTTGAACTATAATCAATATCAAATGGGTTTCTTAAAGAACTTATATAGACATCAAATGTTGTTTCATCCTCAACCGCATCATACAGAATGTTTGTAGCAGTTTCACTTGTACTATAATTTGGTAAAACTGATGTAATTTCTAATGCACCAGGAAAAAAATTAATAATATGTAAAATAGAAGTAGAGATTCTTTTAACTAAAGAACCATATAATGTAAAGTTAGTAACTTGAGATAAATCAAAATTAGGATAAACTTTAAAGTTATTCGCTTGTATTACTCTTGATTCGGTAACACTTTCAATATTTAACGTATCTAAAGATATAGGTTCTGAAAATGTCCCTATTGAAAAGTTTCTATTTTGTTTTTCAGTGATTGATGTGGTAAATTCAAAATTTGCTTGTGTAAACCCTCCCCCATCAACAAGTTGTAAACCAACTAAGTTGTCAGAAAATGTCCCTTGACCGCTTGGAGACTGAGGTGGACACGTATATTTTTTTACCGCCATTTTTATACTATGTTGTTAAAACTTTTACTAAAATCAATATTGTTATTTCTATCTTGTCTAACCTCATATAATAATTCATTAAACTGATCACGTACCTCAAATAAGTTGTATTGTTTGTAAATGTTATTAGCGCTATCATAGATTGTGTAAATACCATCATCAATAGATTTGGTTTGATTACCATAAAGGGCAATTGCCAATGTTGATATATCGTGTTCTACGATTTCAACTTCTGTAGTTATAGGATTAAAAAATGTATTAGTTATAATAATATTCTGATCAGGTTGACCAATAAATGGTGTTGCACTTGGTTTATTAGTTGGAGAAGATGATGGTGAAAGTGTACAGAAAAGTAAGTTTGATGTACTTTCCACATATCTATATCTAATAGCCTTTTGTGATGTATTTGTTAAATTTTGTATAACAGGTTCACAATAAAATGATGAAGTTATAATTCTAAAAAAATTAGGAATTTTAGTTCCATCAGAATTTAAGTATTCAACTCTAAAACCAATTAAACCTTGATTAACAAATTTATTTCTATATTGTGATGGAACATTATTTAAGTCAATAACAATACCTTTAACATTAGGTAATGAAGATAGAACACCACAATCCGTTATTTTAGTTCTAATTTCTGCCGGTCTAATATACAATGTATATATACCCAATTTATTAAATTGATCAGCTGGTAATTTTAAGTTATATAAACCACCTAAAATTTCAACACCTGAATTACCACCAGTTGTTGCATTGTGAAAATATGGTCTTAAAATAGATTTTGCATCTAATTTAGTTAAAACAAAATTATCTGTTTCATCCCTTGATGGCGTATAATTCAAGATGATCTCTACGTCATCAGGACTAACGTCCGCACTTCTTATTGTTCCGTAATTACCTGTAGCCACAAGAATTTAATTTATATTTAGTTTATTTTTCCTTACCTAATAAATACTTAACTAAGGTCTTTTTTAACATTAAAAAATCCATACCCGTATTTTTCTAAGTCCCCAACATTATCAACCTCACCTATCCTTTCAATATATTCTAAGGCAGAGTTTTTACCTCTTTCAATAAAAACATTACTTTGAACTTCAGGTTGATCAATAACATTTATTAATGCTTCGTTTTTAGTTAATCCAGTCATTATTAAATCATTTTGAGTAAATCCCGATGAATACACCATAAAAAGTGTAAAATCTTCATAATCAAAATAATCAATTTGATTTATTGTATATGCGGTATATAATCCATTTGGATCAGGCCCCCATACAGTACCAACACTACCTGTAGTTCCAGTTATTTGAATCCCTAACTTAAATTTACCACCATAAAGATTATCCTTTGGTCCATATTGAGCTAAATCATTTATAGTTGATTCCGTATATCCCGTTATTAAAAATGGTATGGTTGTATAATTGTAACTGAAGAAATCATTTATGTCTGTATTTGAATCTCCACTAAAAATGTAATCATAATTGAATGATGTTCCTGTCCAATTACCCCCAGCCGGTGTAAATGTTGCAGTACCATTAGGGTTTGAGATGGTCACATTATCAAATGGTGTGGTAATTGTTTTTGTTATTTTTGAAATCCCCCATGGTGAATTAGCCGTCATAGTTACAGTATATTCACTATTTGAAGTTGGGTAGTTATGTGAAATTGGTAAAGTATTTGTAATCGTTGCTAGTGGTGAACCATCACCCCAATCAATAACATAAGTTACTAACGATAAGAATTTTATAAATTCGGTGTCCGAAGTATTATAAAAAGAATACGTATAAGGACTACCTGTTGTTCCAGAAAACAAGAAATTATTAATAACATCTTTTTGTAAAACCGCACCATCAAAAACCGAATAATACCCCATATCAACTGCGGTTTCAGTAAATAATAATGATATAGTTAATCCCGTTAAAAGTGAATCACCGTTTGTGCCACCCGACAACACATAAGTCATACCGGTATAAACTCCAATATTATCAAGACCAGTTACACTTGTTTCTCCCGTTAATATAGGACAACAAGGATCAGTCATGTCATACATATCGGTATCACCGGTGTACTGAACCAATCTAAGATCTCCGTAAATGTTTTCGGGAGATATTTTAAAGTAATATTTTTGTTCTTCCATTATGGGTTTACGTATTCATACCATTTTATTGGTGTCGATGCCTCACCAACTCTTAATGTTGTTGAGGTAGATGACACTTCATATGTCTTGTTATTATAATCTAAGTTTACTTTGTAATAAAAATAGTCTTGGGGTAAAAAATTAAACTTATTTGGGGTTATTAATGGTTGTGGCGTATTAGTCATTACAACATACACACCTAATTTTGCATCAAAAAATTTAGATGACATATAAAATTTATTTATATCGTAAAAGTTTCTTTCCCTTAACCAATAAATGAAAAACCCTTCTTTATCTCCAATATAATCCAATTTGAATTTAGGTTTTCTAATATCTACGTTTGGTAATAATGCGTTTAAACTTACACTCATAAATTCACCTTGTTGTACAGGCAATATTATTGTGAAATAAATTTGTTGGGTTTTTTCATCTGTTGTATCATAAAAATCCATTTTAAAGAATGATTTAGTAAAAGGTTTACCATAATAGTATACCTCCTCATTTGTAAAACCTTCATTTATATAAGATATTCCCCAATTTGTTTGATTAACTGTAGTTGCAGTTATTGGTGATACATTATCATAAAAATAAAATTCATAATTTATATCTGTGTTACTATCAATATCATAATTATGTGAAAAACGACTAATCTCAAAGTCATTTGGTGATCCAATAATTTCCTTAACCATCTCTTTTTGGTATTCCGAAATACTATCATCATGACCCGCAAAATCCCATTTCATTTCAATGGGAATATCCACATAATTATTTGTGGTTGGTCTTATTATTTTAATTTTATTCACACTCATCAACTATAGGTTCTGCAATAACGTTTATGTTTTGTACTCCCATTCCTTCTGGTGTTAATCTAAAAATAGTATTAACATATGGATAATGTTTACCATTCATAAATGGATAGTTAACACCAATACCATTACTATCTATATAACCATAAGTATATAAGTCTCTCCATCTGAAACTATTTGATAAATTAGAATAAAATGCATAATCAGGAATATCTAATATTAAATTAGAGTCGGCCTCTTCAATATAGTCGGAATATTCACTTATAACAATTGGACTATGGGGGTAATAATAATACCCAAATTGATTAGATGGTTGAGCGTCAGTTTCAATATTAAATTTTAAATTATTAAAAATTATCTTATGATTATATTTTGAAATTACTCTCTCCGTTTGTTCGTAATCATTCCATTCACAAAAATCCCCATCAATTGTATCTCCCGTCACTAAATCTTCATTATAATAAAACGGGCCAACAGGTGGGAATGTATTTGAATCATATTGTCCTTGAGTTATGTTTGTATTTGAAAGAAAATTACCTTGATCCCACCAAGAATTTGGTAAACTATTATCTAATGGTTGATTAAACTCCCACCCTTGTTTCATACCTTTAGTCCATCCAAAATAACCTTTCCATAATGTAGTGAAATACAATTCAGATATGGGTCTATTTTGATTATCACGTAGTGGTTTAATATCAATATCACAATTAAACGATAAAGTATATGATTGATTACCTTCTTTTACTGAAACCCTATTTGTGTTATTTGGAGTTATAATATCTTTTTCAAATTTTGATTTTGATTCAAATATATTTTGTTCAAATCCCGCCTTTATTAATAAAGCACATTCTGAATTAGTTAAAATTTTATGTTTTCTAACATAATATTCTGACATTGTTTCTCCACTATTACTTTTATTAATTATACGTTTAAATGTACTTGAGGTTCCATTTTGGAACGTGGTACCAGTAAAACCAACATTATAAATTTTAAAAATATATTCTTCACTACCAAACCCATCATCACCAAGTCCATTAACTTGAAAAATAGTTTCACCATTATAATTAAATGGCAATTCAACAAATTCTCCTGTTAATAACCCATGTTTCATAGGACATTTAAATGTAATATAATTAGCATTGTCATCACTACCTGATGTTATTGTAAATGGTATTCCATCAGATGCCGCCCAAAACCAAGATGCGGTAGTTTCACTATCAATTGCAAATAATGGTTTTGTATAATCGTTACCATACGCATAACTCATATAATGAGTCCAATTATAAGTTGATGCACTTTTATTTATAAATGTTACATGGTTATTTGGTGGTTGAGTATATCCTACCACATTATTGTCAACTCTAATAAAATCAAATTCAGAATATTGGGGGTAACCTTCCCAAGGGGTGTTAGGATTTGTGGCGTAAAATATTGCGTTATTAATCGCATTTGTGTAATACAAATTATCTCTATATGGAACATAGGTTGTTGATCCAGTGTATTCATTTTTAAATATAAAAGTGTATTTAGTTACAGGTCTAAAAATTGTTGATGATTGTCTTTCATCATCAAAAACCTGTTGTAAACTTAAATCAACGTTTCTATCAAATTCAACTATTTCTTTTTCAGTTTGTTCCAATGGAAGATCAATAAAAAGATTGGTATTACTTGATCCTTTATATCTTAAACTACCTAATACAATATTTGTTGGGTTGTCTATCATTTTATCCTTCGGTATTTACGTATAATTTAACAAACTTATCAATTGCAGTTTTACCATTATTTAACCCAAAATAAAAATGGAATGGAGCTCCAACTAAAACTTTATTTGTGACTTGTGGTGTTGGTAATGGTTGACCATTATCAAAATTAGTTATGATACCTAATTTAGTGGTTGAAGATCCAAAATATGGGTCAATATTAAAATCTAAATTTTGATACCCTTTATGGAAGAAAGGTGAAAACGTATTCCAATTATTATTTTCAGACCCAAATATATTTGGTGATGGATTTATCATCCATTTATAATGAGGAACATCTTGTGTCTTTGGAAAACCATAGTAATCTTCTATTAATGGTGATTGACTATATGTTTCATATCCCGGAGTAAACCTTCTTCTATATTTATATTCATCAGTTGGGGTTTCAAAGAATATTCCAAATACAGGTCTTGGTGGCACTGAGTTATCATTACCAAAATATATTGAGCTTGGATTAGGGTAATTTTCAAAAATAAATGGGTTAATTTTCCATTCAGAATTTATTGATAATGCTTGAGCAAAATCACCATCTATTCTATCCGCCTCTCTAGTGCTATTAAAGAATTGGATAATACCCTTACCTTCGGTACTACCACCACCTACCGCAATAGGTAAGATTGATTGTCTAAATGTATCATTTAACAATCTAGATAAAAATCCAATTTGGATTATATCTGATGTGTCTTGATAAGAAGTAGATTTAACTTGATCAACCATATAACCATTAAAATTTGAACTATTACATATCTCAGTAATAAACTCATCTCTAGGTCCTAAATCAGCAATTGTTGTTGGAAATTGAATTTGTTTTTCATTATAACCTAATCCAGGATATCCATCAACTATTGATGATGGCCAGTTTGGATTAACCAAAGGTTTGTTTTTCCCGATGAATTCTTGTGTACTTTGTTTCCATGGTGAAGATCTATAATAAAAACCATTAGTTAATTCATTAAAAACAATAACATCATCACAAAAATTATATGTTGGTATAGTAGACAAGGCCGCATATGTTGTGGTTTTATTAAATGAGAACATATATAAAACTCCATTTATCCAATTGTTTTGAAATGTTTGAGCAAATACACCGCGACAAGCGGCAAAGGTAATTGTAAATCTTGTTTTCCATTCTAAAAATAATGTCACATCTTCACCATATTCAACTAAATATTTTTTATTTAGTAGACAATAACACCCATTTTTAACTCTACCTTCTGGAACAATACATTGATCTGCAGGTATAATAGACACATCATTACCAGATCCCTGATAACATTGTAATGATACCATAGTATCACAATCAAAAGTTTGTGTTGGACTATCATATTGTTCTCCCGATATCTCAAGTGACATACCTGACCCTGATGTGCCTGGAGTGCCATCGGAAGTATAAAATGTAAAATTATTATTTTGGTGTACCGCATAACCTGTTTTTGATCCCGCACCATCTTCAGTTTTTGTAGATGTTGGTAATCGGTCACTTCTCATTACCATTTTAGTTTTATCACTAAAATTAACACCAGGTAATGTTGTATATCTATAATATGCCGGTGAATATAACGCAGATAATTGGTTTGATGGTACATCACCTAATTGACCCTTAGCTTTTTTTCCATCATCAGGAGTGTTTGCATTTTGACTTTCACTACCACAACTAAGGTAACCAGCATTACTTTTTTTCCCTAAAAATGTACCACCCCCAATGTACGATGGTAAAAAAGCTGGTATCGTATAGTTACTTGATTGTAATATTGTTCTTGGAGTATTAGTTAATGAAGAAGATCCAATAAATTGCCATGCACTAACTGGTTGGTAATCAGCAACACTAAGATCATCCGTAGATAAATAATAATAAGGATAGTTTGAGGTAAAAGCAGTATAGTTAGGGTTAGATCCATCCGCAGGTCCTATATCAAAATTATATGATGGGAAATAAAGATTAGTGGTTGAGTTTGTTGTGGTGTTATGACTAGCAGGTTTTAATCCTATTGGTTTTATAGGGACATTTAAAAAATAATCTCCCTCAGGTGTTATAACATTACCATACGATTTACCAAATATTCTTGATAAATCGTATTTTATTTTTTGTGTTGCGGTATGAACATCAACACCCCTATTTAAAATTATAATTTCAAAATCAGCATAGTTAGTCATTTGATCTAAAGCTTGTCCCGCATCATAAGTATTATAAGTACCCTCACAACAATATATAAATTGGATTCTATGTTTTAAAAATGAACTTGTAGGAAATGTACCAGAGTTACTACTATTACCACAGATTGCCTGAAATTCAGAAACGGTCATACCTGTTATCATCTGATAATATTCCACATCGGTAGGGTATTGAAGATCCACAACTTCATCACCACTAATTGATGACGGAATGTTTGAAATTGGTGTTTGGGTAATTATAAAAGATGTTGTATTTCCAAGCGTATCAGTAATACTTGAAGGGTTCGCATAAGTAACGCTTATTGATGTTTGACCTGTTGTTGTTGTACCCGTAATTGAGTTATTACCTAATTGATTTAATGTAGCTCCCGTAATATTAACATTTCCATTGGATTGTGTTGGGTCATTAAAACTAATTGGTTTACCAACTTGCATTTGATCTTTAGTTCCTGGATTAGCTAAAAGAACTATTATTTGATCTTCAAAAAAAGTATTACCATTTAAAGATGGGTTAACAAAACTTTTTATTCTATTTGCACCACCATAAGAATCAAAATATTTATCTCTTGTGTTAAATTCATTTAATTTTTGAGGAAAAGTTGCGGTTGTAGGAAACGCCCAACTTCTTGGGTCTTTACCACTATTATCCCAAGCCGCAAATAGAAATGGTTGTGGTGCATGATACAACGCAAATTCAGGATTATATATTGTTGTTTTATTAACCTCATTAGGGTCTGTAGATGATGATAATATATCATAACCAGAAAAAAGTCTATTGTAGTCGGCAATCCCTCTTGCAGCAACCTGAGCAGTAATATCTTGTTTCATTGCCGAAGTAGTTAACGATGGTAAATCACAATTTATGCATGCGGCGGTTGCTCCAGGAAGACAATCTCCCGCTGAAAACGGACCATCATTTGAGTCTTCTTGATCCTCAATAGGATTGTTTTGGGCATTAGGATGTTGAACATCATACGCACTTGGCATATTAACCGGAGCTAAAAATCCTTTATTTTGAGCAAGTTGTTGTTGGTTAGTATTTGATTGTGCTGAGGTAATTGCGTCATTAACTGTATTTTGATCAATATCATCCTCTAAAGTTGCTGGTCCACAATCACAATCACAACTTGTACATTCAGGATAAGACATCATAGGTAAACCTATTCTTGGGAAATTTTTTATCTTAAGAAGGTATTTTACTGTAAAAGCAATAAATGCTATTGATAAACCTATTCTAAATATAAACGATACAAACTTTGCCACAATTCTTAAAATCAAACCTATATTAACTATAGGCCCACCTGGAACTGAAAACGCAAAATTCTCTAATGTTGAGTTAATCCAATCAATCATTTCCGATATTGCATCATAAAGGAAATATATTCCCAAAACGATTAATATGTACTTTAATACGGGCCACATCCATGCTATAAAGTGAGCAACAAATAATAATACTATTAATGGGTATGCCAAAATACTCATAAAGACATTAAAAATAAAAAATATGGCGTCAAAATTTTTAATAATGTCGTTAGATGGAAATGTATTTACCGTTGATTTACAACTTCTGTTATCAATTTCTTTAATCCCTAAATGTTTTGCTCTTCCAACCCCATTTTTGTATCTATCAAGGAACATTGCCGTAGTATAAACTTTATTATAGTTCATTTCATAGAATGTATCCTCACAATTGATTGCGGATATAGGATCAACGTAATCATCCCAATCTAAACTAAAACTATATGATCTTAATAAATCAAAATAACCTTGTGGAAAGAATGTGAAGTCAAATTGTTGTGGTTGTGTATTATCAACAGGATTTGAATCTATTGATATTAGATCACCAACATTAACAGGTATAACCATAGTATCACCATAATATGGTAGTCCGTTAACATAAACGGTAAAAGTGTCGGAATTAGTCTTCCCATTAAATAGTAACCCACCTTCAGTAAATGGAGGTAAGGGATCACTTGTAATATTACCAGCAGTTGTATTAAATATTGTCGAAACTGCGGAGGTTGGATCAAACGGGTCTGTACCACTCGTATTCCAACCATATTCTTTAATGTTTGGAACTAAAAAATTTGCTCTTTGAAAATCATTTTGTATCCCACCTTCATTATTCCATTTAAATTTAAATCTATATTTTCCCTTTGTTGGGATACCTTTTGTTGGGTCATTTGAAATTACTTGTTCTCCAAATTCATTTGTAATAATGTAATCCAAATTCATTGGTACATTTGCTAAAAATGATCCGTCACCATCTATAATTTTTCCATCTTGCTCAAATTTATATTGTTCAAGAATTGGTAAATTATTTTTATCAGGATATATTGTTTGTCTTATAGATAATATTTGTCCAGGTCCAGTAATTAATTCACATAAATTTCCTGTATTATTTTTTGGTTTACAATTTGTTTTAAGTGAATCTTCATTAGTTGTAGAAATAAGAGACCCAATAAAAATAGCGGTAGGATTAATTGTTACGTTTGCTTCATTAGTTAAATCAAAATCAACTCTTGTAATACCTATTTGACAAATGTCTTCTTGACCCCAAAGAGGTGATATATCAACGTTTTTATTTACTGTTTTTATCTGTGGTAATTCACTTAAATTTGATGAGGATTTAAATGTTGATCCATTAACTTGTGTTTGAGTTGCTTGACCCGCATTAATTAAATCTTGTGGTGTTAATGAAAAACATCCAATATCCGATAAATCAACATCCATAAAAACGGTTTGAGCCCCAATTGGGACTCCAAAAATCATATAATCACCACTATCATTTGTTTTTACGGTATATTTGTAATATTTGTCATAAACCTCAATATATGTTTGATCTATTAAAACTTCTTCCCTATTTGGAAATGTCCCTGTTGCGGCATGAACACTATATGATGGGTCATGAGGTAATAAATTGTATCTATACCCTAACTCATTATTATCTGATAATGTTTTATATGGGTATAATTCAGATATTATGGGATTTAATTCATCTTCAGGATCAAGAGGTATGAATATAGAAACTTTAGCGTTTGGTAACCCAAAACCACCATTTACAAGAACTCTACCAACCACAACCCCATAGTCAGAACACACCTTTGTATAAAGATCTGATTGATTTATTTTTAAAGATAGGATCTCTAAAAAATCAAAATCTTGGTCTAATTTTACATTGATGTATTTGTCAACCCCTACTTGAGTCCTTATTCTATATGATTTTGGCATTAAAGTCTTTTTTGATAAATAGTTTATTTCCTATTTTCAAAAAATAGTTCTAATTAAAAAAAAATAAATTATTAGGAAAAATTAACCGTACTTAAATTGATGACCCTAACATTGATGTCTTTGTTAGGAAATCTAATTTGATATATTTGAGTAGGTTCAGCAAAAATTGTATCTGCAATTAATTGAATTTGTTTAGTTGCCGGATCTGAATATTTTTGAGATGTTTGATTTGACGAGTATTGCCCCCCAACTTTATTAAAAAATTCCATATCAGAAATACTTATTATTCCATTTTCCGCTTGGATTAATCTTCTTAATTCAGATACCACAACATTTTGACCTAATTGTCTTGTTGTAGGACTAAAGTAT
>Ga0208975_1000268_pt1 | contig 27637 bp, 34 predicted proteins | sample GreLakmeER78MSRF_FD_187700 | JGI IMG/M metagenome (GOLD analysis project Ga0208975, IMG submission 187700) | Freshwater lentic microbial communities from great Laurentian Lakes, MI, USA - Great Lakes metaG ER78MSRF (SPAdes) | ecosystem: Environmental > Aquatic > Freshwater > Lake | place: Great... | reverse complement strand
CCAAAAGGGCTTTTGATGATGGGCCTCTACTATACTAAAGAGTTCTTGAAGCATCGATGCGTCAAACATCATATGATGGCAAATTCCAGAAAGATCACGGGCTCTATGTAACGTAGGGTGCATTCGCGCCATGTGGGTGAAATATGGCTTATTGTGTTCATCGCCAAACGCGTACAGTGGAGTGTTGTTATTGTCAAAGGGTACAAAAGGCTTCAAGAACACAAGATCCGAGTCAATCACCAAGTACTTCTCGGACAACGACGGAATGTAGTGGGATGCATAGAGTTTCAAGAGCTGCTGATAATACCATCCAGTTCGATCGGGACGAACATGCGGCGTGATGTCCGGTTTGTTGATGGATTTGAAGTTGCTTTCGTCGATGATATGCACCTCGTTGGCGTCAAGAAACCCATATTGGGCGATCGATAAATCATTCACGTTTGTCACCATATAGATACGACGAAACCCTTGCACAAACTGCTTGATTCCACGAATACAATAGGGCAATAACTTAAAGTCCTTGGCACATGATACGAGAACGATGTCGTAAGAGTGCATTATACACTACATATAGCAGTTAGCAAATGTTTTTAAGTATATTTACTCTTTCTCTTATCTTCGAAAGCACCATTATGTCATCCATGGTGGTGTTATTGAACTTTTGAACAAGAATGGGGTACCTTTCGACTAAGAGGGCTTCTGAAAGATCGTTCCAACTCACCAGCACCAGGATTGGCAAGTCGTAAGGCGCCAATGCCTCAACAAACATACTCTCGCTCACGATTGGAATTACACCCAAATACAAGCACTCCCACATACGATGCGTATCCACGCCGTTACCTTCGGGACATATCGCGTACTTATGAGAAGCGAGGTACTGTAGGTAAGCTGATGACTCGAGGGATGGAGTCATAGGAATGCTTTTTGACAAGCATATTTCTTTGACATGTGCGCGTGTGTTGGGGGCTGTGGCGACGTTGAAGTTGAAGTAGCATAGTTTCTCCTTTCGGCTTTGGCTCAATTGGCTTCTTACTTCATTCAAAGCGGCTAAGTTGCCATGCGCCCACTGACTGTTAGCTATGCCAATCGGAAGCGGGTGCAGTTTCGGGTGGCGAATACATATGTTTTGGGCAAACCATGCACTGATACGTGTGTTGATGTCGTTCAGGTACGGAAGATACCTTTCAGTAATGCCATGGTCACTGTTGTGTGTCAAAAGAACAAACCCTTGATTCAAATGCGGGTATATATACTGAAAGAAGGCATCAAGCAAGTGTGTATAGACAAAAAGGCTTCGTGCTTTTCGAATTGCGAGAATGGATTCGTGGGTTGGTGACAGGCGGGTAAAGTCGTGAATCGTAACATAGTGTATCGTGCCTTTTGTTAATGAAGGCTGAAAAGAAAGTTGTTCTGGTGTTGCAATCGTAAGGTCCGCCAACTGTTGAAGGCACTCACCCGTCACGTATTCATTCATGATAAGTGTCATTCACCCAACGCCTTATATGTTATTGTCGTCACCTTTGGTCGTTGCAAGAGAATATCGCGACTCAAAGTAGAACTTACTTAGCAAAAGATTACATATATTTATCATGGAGAACACAAGAGGTGCATAAATGGGTGGTTGGTTGATAAGCACGCCGTATGTTACAGTGAGCGAACCTCCCATCAAGTAGGTAAGAAGACTTGCATACGACAAGTCTTTTGCCGATTTTGTACTCCACACTTTGAACACTTGGGGAAGTGATTGAAAGCTCAATATGATACCTCCTATGTATCCTATAATTGAGGCGAGCTCCATTCTATAGGTATATCTTTGACGACTTATATCGATTTTTGGACTACAAAAATAATGCTTACGCCACTTGCTCTCACAAGGCTGATACCTTTTCCCAAAGGGGATTCCATACAGTCTCAACCCAACCATCTTGTTCAGAGTAGGGGCCGAACTTACAATCAAGAAAGTAATACTTGAAAGCTCGTAGAAGCAGCCGGTCTTCCTTCAAGACAAACATGATTTTTGCCAAGTCATCTTTGATATCATTATACCATGCGTGCAAAAGACACTCTGTCAGTTCTGCAACTTGGACCACTTGTCCATCTACAACTGCGGCAAGCATGCCGTATCGGTCACCCATTTGTGGTGTTGTATAGTTGGTACAATAACCATCATTTTTTTGCAACATGTCTAAGTTTTCAGTCAAGAGCCTGTTGCAAAGGCGGATGAGAAAGGCCGAGGAAACCCGACGTCACCCACGCATCTTCTCGCTTGCCATGACGAACGAGGCATGTAATGTTATGAGGGGCAATCGCGTGTTACATGCTGATGCTGCGCGGATGAAAGAGCTAGTGAGAGGATGGCGCATTAAAAACATGAATGGTACGCGGAGGCAGGCTGAAAATGGCGCAAACGGCGCTGCCCCGCCCTCAAGGCGCTCTCACCGCCGACAAAAGAAGCTGCCTCACTCCAGCTTGGCCATGATGGCCTCGTACTTCATGATCTCGTACTTGATCTCCTTGATCATCTTCATCGACTTGAGCTCCGAGCGCTTCAGCTTGGTCGTGGCGTGGAACAGCAGGTTCGGGTCGATGGTCGTGTTGGTCGTGTCGACGAGGCTGTTGATGTCCTTCATGTGCGCGCGCATGCGCTCGTTCAGCGTGGTGAAGTTCTCGACCGCGGTGACCGTCATCTCGCCCATCTCGTTCAGGTACGCGCGGTAGTTGTCGATGTCCATGGCCATCCACTCCCACGGCGTGTTCATGTACGGAACCGCCATGGGGGAGGTAGGCGGCGGCGTGGCGCCGGCGTAGGTCGTGTTGCCGCGCGGCGCCTCCTGGATGATGAGCTGCTCGTCGTTGGCCGGGGGCGTCTCGTCGTGGAGGATGATGTGCTCGTCGTCGGCCGGCAGCGGCGAGGTGCGGTGGCGGCGGCTTGAGCGGTGGCGGCCCGCGCTCGAGTTGATGGCGCCACGGCAGGCGGTAATGGTCTTGAACACCATGTTGGTCTGCGCGCGCAAGAGGGGGGCGAAGCGGCGAGTAGGGGAGTGTGGGAGTAGTTGAAGGGGAGTGTGTGGGGACTGGAGGGTGCCCCGCCCGATCCGCGCGCCAGGGGGTCAAAGCGGGGGGCGGGCGGCGGCGATGCATCGCGCGTAAAGCAAAAAAAATAGTGGGCGAGACAGCACGTGGTGGGGGTGGGCGGCGGCGCGCGACGGGGGGCGCAAAAAAACTGCCCGCGAAAACAGGCGCGCGAAAACGGCCCGCCGCTGCGCCGCTTGCGCTCCTCCGCCGATCAAACGACGCGCAAGAGGCAAGTGGCGCCGTTCCCCGCAAGCGATGGTGTATGGAGGCGCAGGCGGGCGGTGCAAAAGAGCGCTTACAGTCCGCAAAAAAACGCGCGTGGGCGCACCGCGTAGGAAGAAGGACTGGACGTCGCGTCGCGAAAATAAGAGCTTACAGAAGGTTCTTTAGCGTTTGGCGTCACCGCGCGGCGTGTCGGGGCCAAGGGGAAGCGGCGCGACTGCAAACCGGAAGCCCTTCTCGCGGGCCAACCGCCTGGACCCCGTGAGCCACCTGAGCCCGTTTTCATGGCGCAGCATGCGCGAATGCTACTTATATTTGACAAGTAAGCATCCCGCTTGGCGCGCCCAGCCGCAGAGCGTGACAGCGAGACGCGCGGAGAGCAGGCGGCTGCGGAGAAGAACGCAACTTGCGCAGCCCCCGCGCGCCGCCGCCCGTCGGCCCGCCCGCCGGCTCTGGCCGATTTACGATTATTCTATTGAAGTCCCTTCATACGGCCGGAGCGGATTCTCTACTTTCGGGCTGTGCGCGGCGGGAGCTACTACAGGCAACACAAGGTGTGTGTGCGCGCCCTGGGGCCCCCAACATGCGGCCGCTGCGGGGAAATGCAGATGTGCGAGCACGGGCCGCTGGAACGCTGGACCACTGGACCGTTGGGCCGCCGCCGGGCTGCTGCTGGGCTGCCTCCACCGCCGCCGCTGCTGTTTTTCTCACAAACGACGCACCTCCTCGCCCGAAACTCTCTCCCGCAAGCAGGTAGGCCACCCGTGTCTATCTGCTGACTTCGAGCTGAGCTGGAGCTGCCATGGAATTGGGGGTGCCAGCGGTCGGTGCGTTGGCGCCCCTGTTTTTCACATCCACCCTCACACCCGCCGTCACCCTCATTTTCACACCTAAACCATCGATCATCGCCCCACACCTCCATCTTCCCAACAACCAACTTCGACCGCAGGCGGCGTCACATTTGATTCAGTGCTGAAGACTCGTTTCAAGGGTGACGAACAGGAGGTGCTGATAACATGGGTTCCCACGTGGATGAAGGCGAGCGATGTGCCGGGCCTGGCCAACGTGCCCTGGCATTGCCACCGCCCGGCGCATTACGCGCCGAGCGCTGAGCAGGGCGGAACCAGCAACAGCATGCTGCCGCCGCTGCAGACTGACGATCCGCCTGCCAAGCGCGGGCCAGGCCGGCCGCGCACCAAGCCGGTGGTGCCCAAGCTGGTGGTGCCCAAGCTGGTGCCCCAGCCGCCGCCGGAGCTGGTAACGTCCGAGATGCTGGACGCCAAGCGTGGGCCGGGCCGGCCGCCCAAGTGGCTCACAGAGGCGCGGCGTGCGGCCAAACGGGGCCCGCGCCGGCCGTCCAAATCGGCGCACACGCCGGTGAAGCGCAAGGTCAAGCAGGCGTCGCTGGCGTCGCTGGCGGTGGGCGACATGACGACAAAGGAGGCGGCGGCGGAGCAGCAGGCGGCGCTGGCGCTGGCGCTGGGGGGCTGGGAGGCGGAGACCGAGCAGCTGCACGCCAAGCGCGGGCCGGGCCGCCCGCCCAAGTGGCTTGTGGAGGCGCGGAAGGCGGACGATGCGCGGCGCGCGGTCGAGGCGGCGCGGGTGCTGGCGGGCCTGGTGGCGTGAAAAAATAGTGTAATGCGCAACGTGTGCAGTCTAGCCGCGCATGCAGCTGCGTCGTGCTGCATAACAGCTATGCACAAATGGGTGTGCGTCGTGCTGCATGTGGCGGGCCCTGACGGCGGCGGGAGAAGAGAAACACGGTTTTCTGTCCCGTGTTTTCGAGCTCCGCTGCTCCGTTATAGCCACAATCGCCGCCGCCTCGCGCGCAAACGACGCAGCATCGAAGATTACACTGAGAGTTTCTCCGGGTGTCTCAGCATTCCAATCGAGAGTTACGGTATCTCAGGGCAAGAATCCTTATACAAGCAAGCGTGGAGATACTGAGACACCGTGTCTCACCCGCGACGAAGAAGTGCGCGCAAGAAGGCGTTTATCTAGATGTGTGTAGGCGGCTACGTTTAAGCCAGCAGCGGCGCGAGCGGCGACCTTAAAGCCTTCCGTTTTTCGCGGCGCGGCGCAGAAGGCAGCGATCGCGGCAGGCTGCGGTGGGACGGGCAACGAAAACGACAGGGGCAATTGAGTGTTACATGCTGATGCTGCGCTGATGAAAGAGATAGTGAGAGGATGGCGCATTAAAAACACGAAAACGGCACGCGGAGGCAGGCACAGGCTGCGCTCCCTACTACCCGGCGCTTCAGGCGCAAACGGCGCTGCCTCGCTAGGAGCGCGTGCGCTTAAGAAAGCGACCGCTCTTGCCGCGCGTCGGCGACGGCGTCGGCTCCACGGCGGACAGCGGCGGCTCCGGCGTCTTCTGGTCGGGCAGCGCGGGCAGCACGGTGCGCTCCTCCGGCTCGCGCATCGACACCTTGCGCCCACGGGCCTTGATGTTGGTCTGAAGGTCGGTATCAAAGAAGCGACGACCGCACTTAGGCCACGTAGCGTCGTTCAGCAGGCGCGACGACTGGTTAATCTGGCTGACGGGCGTCCAGGAAGGCGTCCAGCAGAGAAGAATCTCCGCCACGCCATTCTTGAGACGGGAATCGAGCGCGTAATCCCACGGGTAACCTGTTGTGGGTGGGGCGGCGGACGGGCACTAAGCGCGGGGCGAAAATAGAGGCTGTGCGCGGGATGTATCTCCGCGCCCGGGGATCTATCTCCGCGCGTTAGCGCGCCGTACCGGTCTTATCGGCCATGATGTTCCGTGCGATGTTATGTCCTATTGCTTTGTGACGAAAGTCTGCGACAGAAGACGAGTGACGAGGGCGCGCGGCGCGGCGGGGCAAAGAACAGGTGGCGCGCACAACCCCCGTGTTTCCGGCTCTGTTCTCCGCCGCCTTGCTCCGCGTTGCGCCGCCGCGCGCACACACACATACAGCCAATAAGTGCGCGTCAGCTGCCGCCCGCGCTGCGCCCAAACGCACCAAGCAGCGCCAAGCAGCGCCCATCGCGCGCCCACGCCGCAAAGCGCGCAGCGCGCCTACAAGTGCCCCCCGCGCCGCCGCCGGCTCAGCAACAATAGACCAAGGGACGATCTAAGGTATGGCAATTGGCGGCGGCGTGTAGATGGCTGACGGGGCCGGAAGCGAACTTTTGCCTCCAGTTCCCGCAGTTTCTGTAGCTTGCCCACCACTCGCCTGCCACTGTCGCTGCCGCGCCCCGAACCACGTATTCCTCCTCTTGCCATCGTCGCACACTTGCCCGCCGCGCGGCGGCGCCTTGCGTTGCTGAGCGACTGTTTCGTTCGAATCGCTCACTCGTGCAGTTCGCGTCCATCGTCCTCCGCCTCCGCCCGCCACGCGCCGCTCGCCGCCGCTTGCCCCACACAGGTTTCACGGCACACGAGGCGTGTTTAGGTGTGCGCGCAATCCGGCGCCTCGCTCCTTCTTGCTTGCTCACCTCTTCACGCCTGCTCCGCACCTCTTCTCGCCACTCACCGCCGCGCCGCTTCCCACCACATCAACCCAACAACCCATTCACTCACTAGCAGGCGTGCTCCAAGGTCCAAGGGAGCATTAAGAACCCAAGGCGTGCGCACCACCCACCTTCGCCTCCGTCCGCCGCTGCCGCCGCTCCGCTGCTCTCGTTCCCGGCGCCCACACACACAATCCCTTGCGTGCTCTCGCCTCCTTTCGTCTCCACCCGCCCCTTCCTCCCTCACATCAACTCTCTCATCACCACGCCACCACCCACACCTGCCCTGCTTGCTCTCCTTTCGCCTATCGCCTCCGCCATCCCTTGCTTGCTCTTCCTCGCTAACCCTCGCTTTCTCCCGCCCCTTTCCCGTCGCCCACCACCACCCGCCTAGGAGTACCTCAAGATGGATCAATCTTCTTTGCGTAGAGCACCGTTATTTCGTGGCCAAGAGGTCTTCTTAACTGTCGTCACTGTCATAGCACTTATCGCATCTTCCATTGGCCGGGCGCCCAGCGTAGAGATCGTCAATGCCGTCAGCGACCGCATTCCGATGTACTTGGACATGTATGAAAGAAACATCGGCTTGGCGTGCTCAGAGAACTTGGCGAACCAAGTGGGCATTGGTGCGCGGGTGACCAATGCCTGTCTTGTCGCTGCTCGACGGATGCAATCGCCAGATGGAGCTCCAGGGTACGTGACTTCGTGGCTTCGTGACTTTGTGACTTCGTGACTTCGTGACTTCGTGACTTTGTGACTTCTCTTAACTTACTAACTTATCACTGTTGCTCGAAGGCGTGGGCGGCCGACGCAAGCTGAGCTTCAACGCGCCCAAACCATTGTGCCGGCTGTTCGGAGCTCTTTATTCATGGCCATCTTAGATCATCTCCATGTCCGTCCCAACCTCATTGACAACGCCATATCTGTGTCATCTGACGTCATTGCCGAAGTTCGCAACTTCCTTGGCTTAGATGATGGGCCAGACTCGTCTATTACTATCAGTGGCGACACTACCATCGACGATACAGCAGACAACTTCGACTTATCAACATGGTACAACATGGACATGACGACTTGGCCTCCCACCAATGTTGGGCGCTACGAAACTCATTCGTTCGTATATGCACCCATCATCATGGACGCACTTGGTCATGAGATCAATCCTGGTATCTTTCGCTCCCTCTTCACGTTCGATCGACCTACTGATGACTTTGATTGGGACACCATTGTGCGCGACGTCCGCCAACACTTTATTGAAAACGGTGGCATCGACTACTGGCGGCAACACGTTCCACTTGATGGCCCTCTCCATCCCACTGCCGAGTTTCAAGAGGAGCTGTTCTCCAACGAGCGTCTTCACCTTCGAGGCCAAGAGATAGCAATCTACGCCAACCATATGGTAAGCCTCAAGTCACAAGAAGCTATATAAGATGCAACCCCCTTACACACTCCACTTCCCACTCACCAGATCAACACGGCACGACTTAACAACGAACAACCCGTAGCTACCGACACCATGAGAACACCTCCCCGTCGCAACACACCGCTTCACAATGAGCGGTCGCCTCACGCCCCATCCTCACAAGAGCGCGACCACAACCGTGCCAGGTAAGCCGATCACCCGCGGACGACTTGTGCTTCACGCCTAGCAACAACATTCCTGCAGGCGTGACGTCCCTTCAAGCAGTCGCCCCCCTGGCCGTGCATTAACTCCCATTCCATTTCCGGGCATGTCTAGCATGGGGGGCGGCGACTCTCCTCCTTCATGGCTACAGGGCATCAACATCCCTGCGACACGCTTGGTTCGCCAAGATTTTCAGACAATCACTCATGACTTCCAGCTCGCACAGGCCAGGGGCACAATCTCTACTCTTCGTCAAGACCTGTCCAACACTCAAACTCAACTCAACACCGCCCTTGACCAGATTCAGGTTGAAAGGCGGCGCATCACATTGTCGCCTTCTGACATTCATGCTCTCACCGATCATGAACTCAACGACATCTATTCTTCTGCACATACGGTGGCTCTTCATGTGAATGCCGAGATCAACCGTCGTCATATGCAATCGGCTTTTCTTGACTTTCGTCGCATGAGCTCAACTCCCCAACAGGCGGCTCCGATGGCCCCTTCACTTACAACAACCAACACTCCTACTGGCCTATATTGTCCCATTTGCCGCGGTTTTGTTGTTTTGGAGAACATGCGCATCATGTCTTGTGGTCATGTGTGTTGTGTGCAGTGCAGGGCACATATGCGTGGAATTAATAGGCAGTCTTGCCATGTTTGTCGCACGCGCACTCGTGGTAGCCCGATCCGGATTTTTACCGACGTCGGCCAGATAGAGCCGAATTCTGATGATGAGTGAGTCATTTGATGCTTTTGGGTACTCGGGATATAAGTGGGTGGGTGGAGCCGGCACAAGCGACGTCCCCGTTCGTGGCTCTGGATACCTCGAAAGAGGAAACAAACAGCTTGTAAAAAGAAAAGTCACGCACGCCTCACGCCTCATCGAGATTGTAAAAGACTTCTATGGGGCAAACGATAGGCATTTCGAGCTTATTGTCATAGTACATGATGGCCTGCTTCGCACAGTACGCAAAGACTTTATCCGCAACGCCCCATTCATTCAACAACTCATATGTACTTTGTTTCCGCTCCATGTAGCCGTCTATATCTTTCGAACTTATGTCGAACTTCACAACAACTTGTTGATTTACGGAAAGAAGCATGATTGAGTACCGCCTGCCCAAAATAGGCACTAGTAATCTATCAAACTCCACCTCCTCGACTTGTGATTGCGGTTTCCAGAATGCTTTCGTGAGTTTGTCACGCATATGTTTTACATCATCAGTGCAATTTATACGCGGCACTCTAATTATTCCCGGTCTCGCAAAGCAATTTACCCTTGCACGCGACAGTAACATGTGTTCTACATAAATCCTATGGAAAATTCATTTAAATAAAGTTTCGACCCTGTTTGCAAAACGATAGTAGCCTCCTCCGTTAATCCAATATTGGCGTGGAGTGGAGTGATGCGCAAAAATGAGGGCTCCGGTTGTTTATGTGCGGCACATACGACAAGCCGATGTTTCTTTTGTGAAAATGTATAAATAAATCCATTTCGCTCTCCACGCATTTCAATATGTCTGTTGAGAATATCCGAAATGTATTGCACAGTGTAGTAAATTCCTTTCGGCAGCACAACCGTCTCTGATAAATTATAAACGCCCCGATTATTTTTCCGATAGACTTCCGCATACATGCTCATGATAGGCGTGTCCTCCATTGCAATAATTGGCATATACCATTCCCGCTTGTCGGTTAAGAGGTAATTCCATGATACATGTATCGCTTGAAACGGATTCAACTCAAATAAAAAGCGCGTGTCATTTTCGATAACATGGACTTTTGAATTGTAGCCGGAATGAATTGTGAGTTCCCCCGCTCGTACTTGAAGCGCAATAAATATGCCATGGATCGCACAAAAGCCATTGAAGTCTGTAACGAACCTTGCCATAGAACATGTTTTCCCAGGAATTGTCATATGTATTTCGAAAACTTGCATCGTATTTTCGATGATCACTTTATATGTAATGCTCTCACAATAATGCTCAATCGTACGATTGAGAAATTCCATCTCATTTTCGTGTATTGATACCGTGCATGAGTTCGTCGAAATTTCCTCGCTATTCATTAATTTATAAAAAGAGCAGTTGGTAATTTCTGGTCCAAGATGATAAAGCTCAAAAATAAATGCCCACTCAATTTTCGCCTCAAAATAAATATTTTCCATCTCCATGTTCATGTCCATAATCATGTCCATTTTATGAGTGAATGAACCGACAAAATTTGCAGCGACATAAGTGCTGAAGCCGGCACAACAAACCCCTCAAAAGCCCTCAACACCCATCAGCCACCAAAAGCCCTCCAAAGCCCTCCCGGTCCATTCCAAAATATTTTACCACCAAGTGCCCCCGCCACCACCAACACCACAATCACACAACCATGAGCGAATATGAAAAATTGGCAACATGCATTGGATCACGGGCACATCGCCATGTTGTTTGGTCAAAATTTAGAATTTCATCTCAACGTGCAAAGGGTGATTATAAAAATAAACATGGACCCATTTACATTTTCCATAATATTTGCCGTATGATCGCCATTAAATTTTCAGGAACCAATATTAAATCAAAAGACGAATACCGTAAATTGTCTTTTGAGACAGGGCTTTCACAAAATGATTTACAAAAACTAGAAATGGAAGTCCTCGAAGCCATTGACTGGAGAATTATGTGACTTTTGATGTTGAAGCTTCGCTATTTGCCGACACAACCGTCTTGATCTTTCTCACATACTTGCGCTTTGGTTTTTCAGGAAGCTCCTCGTTCGTCGGCGGCTGGATCGCCAGGGATTCCATTTGGCTTTCAAGTGTTTGTTCAAGAGATGCTGAATCTTTCTTGCGACTTCGGCGCGCTTTCGGAGCTGGAGCTGAAGCTGAAGTTGTAGCTGGAGCTGAAGCTGGAACAGACTCGGGCATCACAACTTCCTTTTTACGGCTACTGCGGGGTTTAACAACAAGAGCCTCAACGGGCACCGGCACAACATCTTCCACTTTACCATAACTACTTGTTCGAAAGCGTTTTCCGGGCACATATACAACAGGTGTAATTGGCACCGGGTTTCCATGAAATAACCTTGATAATTCTACTCCAGAAGGGCACAATGTACCGGGTGGAAGTAAATACTCACTTATTCTAGAAACAAATCGATTTTCTATTATTTTTATGACTGGAGTTCCCTTAGGAACAAGTATCATGGCAACAACGGCATCTTTGGCATCATGTTTTACCGGGGTGCCTGCATCTTTAGAAATGTACATCGCAGCTGTGTAAAAACCTCCGGCCGAAATAAAACTGCCATCTCTCCCAATAAATTTCCTTGGCAGCGCACGATAAAACACGAGATCACGATCCGTCGCAAGCGCTTCCTTCCATTTCATAAAAATCTCAAGGCCTTTTGCAACAACACCTTCTTGAACAGAGCAGTTTCGTGCCGAAGACATGAACATCGGGCGCTCTGGGGCTTGAAATTGTCGCATGTACTTGCTAAAAGTTGTAGAGCCGAGAACGCCGTCTTTCGCCTTGCATTTTGGACCTGTCAACCAGAACCGAACAAATGCGGTGATTGCTAGATCCTCTTTTGATGGGGCTCGTTGCACCGCAAACTGACGACCATCATCTATTATAATACCCTTTGGAACAGGGGTTGATGGGTCGTGGTAATCCCATACTGCCGAGCCAAACTCAATTAAATTGTCCTGTGCCTCCATCAGATTTTCATCCTTCCACCATTCAACAATACGTTTCCCGTAACGAGATGAGCATAAATCTTCATCTTCCGGAGGACTATCCATAACATCCGTTATAAAGCGTCTTGCAGGTACATACGCATGCGGACGTGGTTCGGGCAGTTGATAACCCATATAATGATCACCTCGTACAGTAAGCGGTTCATGTGCATCAATTGTTTTTTGCACGACAGTAGTCTTTTTCTTCATCTAAAATAAGTTTAGAAAAATAAGAAATTTTTACACGACTTCTGTTCTGCATTGGAACGTTACGCCCACGCGTGGGATATGTGCTTCGCGTGATAAGGGCCGCGCCCCGTGCAAAACTCGTCCATCGAATAATATAAAGCGACCAGGTTTGGGATAAACTGCTTCTAAAATTGTATCCTTTGCATCATTGACCAAAAATGTTTCGCCGCCCCAATTTATATCCCAGAATGGATTGATATAGACTATGCATGTAATGGTCTCGCCTTGATCGCAATCAGTGTGTATCCAAGAACTATCACCAAAATTATAAGCATTGATGATACATTTGAATGGTACCAAATTTGGCTTAACATCGTCCATAAAAACTTTCACACACGACCACATATCAAGAACCACTCGTTCCACGTCGCACAAATCAAATTCATGTCGCACAAAAATATCAGAATTTACGGACGAGCACCAATGTCGTAATGACTCACGTGCATACCCCGTTTTTCCTTTAAATTTCCAATCAGCATTATTCCAAATAACACTATACCACTCATTCACGGTATTCAACGGAATCACATCCGACCACGTATGAAAAAAAGGTTTCATATTTTATTTATAAAGTTTGATCTTAATTGTTTAAGATCTGAACGCTCGCAGATTTTTACAATGAATATGCAAGTTTGCAATGGGTACCATCGAATCCCCACAAATCACAAAAGGAAAACGCAAGCCGTTTTCTGCCATTTCCCATGAAAATGTCATTTTACTGCACTGAAATACACATGTTTCATTGATAAAGCCAATGCTATCCGGCTTATTGTGAATAGGATCGATGCCGCCAAGATATTGCCCAATGGCCGCCGCATCAAAAATGCATTGAAACTCTGCGAAATGCCTCTTGAACATATCAGGGTCCTTTGGCACATGGCCCATATCAGACACGAGAGGATGTGCATAATTGCTCGGAACAATCGGCAATGCAGTTATGAAATCTGGATATGCCTCTCGAAACAACGCCAAGTAGTCCATGTCTGTTCGATTCATTGGGCGGGTATCCACAATAAAGTTTGTGAAGACCGTCAGCGGTTGTGGTGACGATATGAATAAGAACCCAGCAATGCCCCGATGATCCGCATCGAATGTGCATCCCAATTTATTTTTAAAGTGATTCTGAAAAATGGGCTTGTACCGGCCCGTGTCAATATAGATCATGTTATCGTATTCCATGTGACACAAGTCTGTAATCCTATACATAGTCATAAAGGTCTCGAGGTAAAAGAATCGTTCCGTTGAATATTTCCAGAGCACACCGGTATGGTGAGAATGATAGTGTTTTCGGAATATATCGTGCTTCATCGATATAGGAAGCGCTTCGAGTGCAACGACGGTCACATTATCCCCCCTATGCACCTTCGATATCTCTGATGTATTTGTTAAGACATATATATGAGAAGATGGGTTTGTAATGGTAATTTGACGAATACAATCATTGATGTGGTCCCTTAGATTTGTTCCGATATGAACGAGTGCAAAGTTCATGGCTTAATTGGCTATTTATTTATGTATATGTGGCGCGAATGTCTTAAGTCCGTCAAGGTTGCACGGAAAACAAGATCAGGTCCAAGAAGGCATCATCGTGTCCATTAATAATTTCAATGTCACTTATACTATTTTTATCTTTCTTTGCAATCGTAATTAACTCGACCGGCACTAATTCGCGCCGTAAATCACGATTGGAAAATACCCCACCGTACAGGTTTTCACGAGCGACACATAAAACACCATCAAGCGGCAGCTCCCATGTGATGCTTACTTTTTCATTGGGCACCCCATAAAACCGCATGGGTTGCACGCGAACAGTTTTTATTTCTTGATGATCTGCAATAAAGAGTTCGATACACTTCAAGTACATGGCTTCAGTATCAGAACCTTTGACAATTGGTAGTTTGTGTTGATTTTGTGTATTTTGTAATGGCAGCAAATACGTATTTATATGAGCTTTATGAGTCACAAGTTTTGAAAAAAGGCACTGTAGCCTTTGAGGGTTTATCTTTGTTCTCAAGTCACTTACCAAGATGTTTCCATAACGCGCATGTCCGTTCATTATAAATACTCATGTAAAAAATGTATGAGCATAAATTAATACGTATAAATGTTGCTTAACACATCATATGAAGATATTCCCATTGTTATTGACATCGATGTTCGCACACACGATACATTTAATATAAAGGTCACTGTTCAAAACAACAATTCAAAAAAGAAACCAATCGTGAGCATTGACCTTGTATTGTTTAATCCACTTAAGTCGAATGCTAAACTAAAATTGGCACTTTTCTATCGCAACAATGATCTATCAATGGATTCTAAATATCAAAAACCAAGGTTATCACAACATATTCTTGTCACCTCATTTGATTATTTAGTAGAAATGGGAATTATCAAAAATGACACACCTGTATCGTTAGAGGCCGATGGACATCGTTGCTACAGCGATTCCATGGAAGGTCTTGGTAGTTGGATGACGAAACGTAAAATTGACAAGGCGCATTCAAGTGAGCTCATAACCAAAATGGTAAGTACTATAAAAGAATACATAATGCTTGCCGATCCCGACGCATGTAAAGCCGATAACGAAGTTATGGCAAGCTTAGACGATGACTTTACAGATGCAATAAAAAAAGCTCTAGTCGCGTACGATGATGACAGTGACAGTGACAGCGAAAGCGATAGTGGTGACAATGGCAACCGTAATTCAAAACGATATGAAGAACAAGTGAAGACAATGTTTTGTGCTTTTCAGAATCAATTTAAACTTGTCAAGTACTATGAGTCATTGGGATTCCATGCAAAATGCGGTCTATTTGGTGACACATATCACGGTGGAATAACAACGATGATGTATGCAAACGTAAAAGATGTGATACAATCAATTGCTACAATAAATGTCAAAAAAGGATAACGGGTACTTACTTAGTTAGCAAACCGATCCTCAAAATGCCGTCATATAAAAAGGTGTGAAGCCGAAATCGAAAAAAGGTTTTTGAAGAACATTAGGAACTTTTGGAAACTCTTAAAACTTTTTAGAAACTATTAGAAACTCTTAGAATCCATTCATTTTTATAAGATAAATGTAAAATCTCCACATACGACATTATCAAAGACAACAATTGACCATACTATTGTGATAACAGAATCATTCTTTTCCAAAAACATTCGAAAACAAACCAGAGTGCCTTCCTAAATTTCAATGCTTTCAAATTTACAGTAAGGACACGTAAGGGACCAGAAAACTCAAGAAAACAGGATCTTTTTCCAAAAGTCTCCCAAGAATAATTTTTATGTTCAACCCTTTTTTCTTTTTTTAAAAATATCTCTCCCTGTCTATAATTGCTCATTTATTTTCAGTAACAGCTCCTCACTTATAATGACACTGTATATGGAAAGAATAATCTAGTGAGCAAAACCTTAAAAAAATTTCAAAAATCTACAGAAAAGACAAACCATAACCATAATGGTCCAAAAACACCCTAACCGCAAATGTTGATGGTCTCAGCGCTCCTCAACCGCAAATGTTGATGTTTTGGGGCTCCTCAACCGCAAATGTTGATGTCCCAACCGCAAATGTTGAGGTCTTCATGAAAATCACCAAACAATGTATCTTACATATATGGTAAGGTATTTTACATGTTCAAATTTACTATTTTAAAAATGATGATATTAAGCATAATTATCTAGTTTATAAGTAATAAGCTCAATGAAATGCTCACTTTGTGACTATTGCTCAGTAAAAAAGTACAACATCGATAGGCACTTTCAAAGCAAACACGGTTGTGAAAATCAAACCTCATCGAATTCCAGTGCTGCCGCAAATGTTGATGTTTTAACCGCAAATGTTGATGTTTTAGCATGTAATGTTGATGAGCAAACATCAACAAATAGTGAGCAAAGTGAGCAATGTTTTGGATGTTCCGTATGTGAAAAGTCATTTACTCGAAGGTTTAATTTCATAAACCACAAATGCAAAGGTGTAAAGAATTCACTCGAATGTCCATACTGTCATAACGTATATTCTAGTCGATCGTCAAAATCACATCATATGAAAGTTTGTGTGGCAAAGTTTGTATCCGAATCGAAAGATCACCAACAGCAATTACAAAACATTACCAACATTGATAATCAAACAATAAATAATAATATTCATAACGACAATAGTATTCAAAAACAACAAAACAACAACATTACTATAAACGTAGTTCAGTTTCCCGACGGCAACTCAACGCCCATTCCGTTTAATTATGACGCCGTAAATGACATCAACATCATCAGAAAACTCTTTGGAAACTGCAATCTCTTTCAAGGCGTTTGCAATTATGCACAAGCTGTCATCAAGCAACCCGGAAACAACTGCATTCGAAAGACGAATCCGCGCGCAAGCTACTCCATGGTTCATAGTGGCAACGATAAATGGACAATCAAGTACGACAAAGATGTGTATCCCAAATTAACCTCAGATATCTCAAGCAATCTCTTAGAATATTTAGAGGTATCTGATAAGAAATTACGGTTCCAAGAAAACTTAGAGGACGTATTGAACAATGTCGTTAGCCAACAGACACCTGATTTTAAACAAGTTATGCAACGCATCACCCTTATGGTCGTAGAATTAAGTCGCAACACGGTAGAGCTGATGTTGGACGCCCAAAAACAATCAATTAAGTAATGTATTTTAGTTTTAAGAATTTCTAAAGTTTCTAAGAGCACCCACACTCTCAAGAGCGCCCTCCACCCAACCACGGTGGTGCTGAGACACGGCCTCGCCGACGACGCACACACCAGGCATAGGATTACGACAACGTTCGAAAAAGTCATCCGCACCACCTACTGTATCTGCGCCACCACCAGGCTTTACGAAGTGTGTCCCCACGTCCCAAAATTTGGCACGAATGCTCGAAATGCTCAACGCCATCTTGGGAAGGCCCAATGCTGTTTCTACAAGTCGCGCAAAGAAATTGCAATTTGCCGGCGTACTTTCGCGAGCATATGTCTCTAGACGGTTCGCATGTACGTTGTCACTGTATGCAATCATATAAACGCCCTTTTCGGGATTCATGGGTATTATTTTTTGAAGAGGTGGCCTCACCACAGTATAGCCCTCAACCACCGATGACATGATGGACCGCATACTCATAGGAAACTTGGCATATACGCGCAAAAAGGGTTGTGACTCGAGCATCCGGTATTCGCGCACACGAGGAAATAACTTTTTCAGCGTTGGGAGTGTCGTGGCAACAATGACCTGCTTTGCCGCAAGATTACCGAAAGGCGTTTTTACTATTTTATAGTCGCCGCCCAGCGCCGCCATCGCCCCCGTCGCTCCATCCCCGATTTCCACAACCGGGGTTTGATACATAAATCGCTTTGGACCAATGGCTTTCACGAGGGCACGAGTTAAGTCGTGCCAATTAATTGAAATGCCATGGGCATCCGCCGTACCCTTATAATTATCATCAAGTCCGTAATTCAACAAAACTTCTCTGGCACTTTCTTTTACCATATCGGTGTATCCCATCGATTTCATGAGAGCATCTGCTTTTTGGCGTCCCAATGTACGACGTGCCAACTCGCCAAATGAAAGTGATCTGCCGCCACCTCCGCTATCTCCGCCAACGGCGGCCTCGAGAGCTTGAATATCCTCTTTCATGACACCCGGAACAACACCAGGACCGTAATACACGTTTCGCTCAAACACATGGGTATCCATGCCCAATTCTTTTATCAATTTGGTCAGGCGAAAGTCCTTTTCTTTGCGTCCAATGCCCGCACCCAATAGAATATCGGTGCCACCAAAGCGGGCCATGGCCAATCGCCCTCCCGCTTGCTCGCTCGCCTCTAAAACGATAACACGTTGAGCAGGATTCACCTTTCTCCATTCGTATGCCGCATACAAGCCACCAACACCGGCACCCACCACACATAAATCATAATGATGCATTGATATTGTTCTAATAAGAAGGAGGCAAAGAATCCGCCAAAACAACGGATCTTGTGCATCCAAATTTTGCATTTAGCGCCATGCACTCGAATTCACGCATCAGCCGCGTGCGGCACAATTTGTAGCCGGGATTATAATACGCCTCCTTGAGCGCCCGTTGAATAGTCCGAGCTGCAATATACTGCCGAATAATACCTAAAACTTCATGATTCGGCATCGCAAGATGGAAGTCATAATACTCGAACGTGTCCGCATAAAGACATCGTTTTTCCAGGTGTGTCCGGATGATATTTATTGTAATATCGGGACGAAAACGAAAGCTGCGCCAATCCCATGGTTCATCAAGGTGTGCCTTTATAATGTCCCATGTGATGCTCGGATTTTGACTAACGCCTAGCCAACACCAAGGTAGATGTAAGTTATCGTAAATGATGTCCCAGGTCATGACTTGGCTCAATTGATACCAATCCCATGGCTTTTCCGGAAATGCTTGCACAATATCAAATGTTATCGTCTTGTGGTAACTGAGGCTGTCCCACAGCCAAGGTTTGTTCGGATGTTCTTTGAGGACGAGAAAGGCACTGTTCGGCTCTCTCATATTAATTCCAGAGTTTGCGAAACTCAGATGACTCCAATCCCAAGGGGCGTTTATATTGTCGTGAATTATGTCCCATGTGATGTTCGGGTTCCAGCTAATTTCCAGCCAATCCCATGGCTTGTCGGGGTGTGCTTGCAGAATGTCCCAAGTCATGTTCTTATGACGGCTTAGAATGCCCCAATTCCATTGTATTTCAGGATGGGCTTGAACAATGGCCCATGTTATGTTTGGATTTTTGCTTAACAAATTCTCAACCCAAGGCATGTTTTGGTTGCGCATAATTACTTCCCATGTGAAGTTGCCATGATAAGTCACCTTATTCCAATGCCATGGCTTTTCCGGGTGTGCTTTTATGATGTCCATTGTGAGCTCCGGATGTAGGCTTAACTGCCCCCAAGACCACGGCTTATTAATGTGTGCTTCAACAGTGTCCCATGTCAATCCTTTCTTATAGGTTAGCGTACTCCATGCCCACGGCTTATCTGGATTTGCGAGAATGACATCCCATGTTACGGTTTGGTTGGACGATAAAGCTCCCCAATCCCATGGTTTGCCAGGGTGAGCTTCAACAATCGCCCATGATGACACATGCAAGCTTATAGTGCCCCAATCCCATGGTTTTTCCGGGTTTGCATGAATGATGTCCCAAGTAATATTTTGACGCCAAGCAATGTAGCTTAACGATTTCCAATCCCATGGTTTATCCGGGCATGCTTGAATAATATCCCATGTTATATGTGAGTTTCCGCTTGCATAACTCCATGACCAACACCAGCGATCTGGTGTGTCTTTCACTACTCGCAACGCCCAGTCTTGCTTAGCCTTGCGTAAAAAAATTGCGAGTGACATTTTGACATTACTGAATTATTTATATCATAATATCATAATATCATAACATATTCACTTTTTAGTATCATGCTTGCATGATAACACTACCTTTAAAAGCAATATCATTGGGCCAATTATTATTAAACCACTTTGATGGGAAAATAACAGTCTTATCTTTGTTTTTATTTCTGTAGGCACTCCACCAACTGAAACTTGAGTTTGCACAAATGCCACCTATCGCACAACTTGACATGATTTCCATGGATCGCACTTCATCCTTTTCATGCAAGAACACGAAGCGAGACCCTTGAAATGCAGCATGTCCCTCGCACCATTCAATGTCGTCACTGCACACCAAAAATTGCACATTGGGATGCTTTTGAATCATGGAATCAATGGCACTATGGTAGTAGTTCGACCAAAGATCGACACAATGCAAGTGCTTTTGCAGGTAGTCCGTGCGGCGCACATGCAAGAAACACAAATTATCAAAATTATATATCAAAGACTCATCAGATACGCTAGGGAAAGTCAATAAATTCAGAAATTCGGCTTCATGACCCTCCATATACCGTTCGTTTTGAAAGTACCCAAACAACAACAAGTGGGCCGTCTCAAATCCATATGCTCCCAAATCATCATACCTTAGACAATCCTCGCCCTTTTCCATATGGACGTACGTGGGGTTGAAATTCGCCGCAATTTTCGGAATTCTATTAAACACAGTGTATTCATACATTTCTTGCGTATGAGGGCTATGCTCCACGGCCCTCAAGAAAATGCCGTGCTGCATGGCGTATTTTTTGGCATACCCAAATGCAGCAGCCATGATAAATAGTTGGTTGCCGAGGCCACCCATGAGGCGCCCACTGACCGTTTTCTGTTCCATTTCTAACATCTATGTTCAATCATCACTTAAATCCAATTTTCATAACTATAATTAACACCATCCTAATGATCGGCGCATACTATCAGTGCTATAAGCAGCCCAAGGCCTTTCTTCACACAATCGCGAGCTTTCGAAAACACTACCCCACCCAATCTCTATACATTGTATGTGACAACGGCCTCGACTTTTCAAATGCCGCAAAAGCCTTTAATGCCACCTATATTCATGATATTCTTCAATCCGGCAACAACGTCACGAATCAACTAGCATCTCTTGAAAATGCCAAACGCTATCTCCTGCGCTTTTTCGAAGGCGCCCGCCACATCAAAGAGCCATACTTTATTCTCTTGGAAGACGATGTGCATATATTTCATCCCATTCCTGAAAGCATCTGCGTAAGCGACATGGTGGGATGCAACCGCGACAGCGCCGTCATGTATCCTCAAATCGTCGAAAATCTTCGCAAGTATAACCCAGAAGTCGAGTCCCGTCATTACTATGGTGGTTGCGGCGGCACCTTGTTTCGCACAGAGTTTTTCAAATCCCTACATGAAAAAATAACCAAAACACCCAATATGTTGGACGATATTTTGCAGGAGTACAAAACGATCAATGACAAATTTGACTCGGACATTCTCTTATCATATTTAACGCTTCGATTTCATGGGACCGTCACGGGCCCTCCAACTGAACTGAGTGAGCCATATTATAACAACCTTTCGGCATTGATCCAACGCGGATACATCTGTGTCCTTCACCAATACAAAGAATTCTATAATAAACCGCTCACCATGGAAGAGACCCAGCTACTTGGTTGGAAGAACGAAGGAGCCCCTGAAAGCGATGTCGTTTTGCCATGACACTCCGGAAAACCATGTGTCGGGAAAGGTGACAATCCGCCCATCGCCCTCGCGAAATCTTAAAAAGGCCCCCCACCAGCTGAAGGTAGAGTTTGCACATATGCCCCCTGCCTGACATTGACTCATAAGAACAAGTGCCGTGACATCATGCGTTTCCTCGCAGAACTCAATGTCCCCTGCCGCTCCCACACCACCTCCAAACATAGGCGCACGGCGGCACCATGCGATGTCGTCACTAAAAACCAGAAAGCGAACACCCGGGCGCTTGTTTCTCACAAAGTCAAGCGCGCGCTGATAATAGGCCTCCAAAGGCACATAGTGTTTGCTATTCGATACAAGATAGTCTCCCCTTCGAACATGAACAAAACAGGTATTCTCTAACGCACGCTCGCTCTCGGTCTCACTCTCACTTCCCCACCTCCCCCCACCCCCACCCGGCAATCGCAATTTTTCTACAAACTCTTCTTTAAATCCCCCGAGATAGTTTTCGTGCTGAAAGAAACCGTGCAAAAAAAGATTTGCGCACCTCGATTGTGCCATGGGTATCTCTCGGTACATGAGACAGTCTTCCGGTCCCTCCTTATACACGGCATCGACGCCTTGATTTATTTTTTCAAATTCTCCAAACAGAGTATGCTCAAAACGCTCATCGGTGTGTGGGTTAAATCCTTGTGTGGCGCACAAAATAGCCGGCGTGCGACCATATCGACGACCGTAGCCAAACGCCGCAGCCATATAAAATAATTGATTGCCGAGACCATCTTTGAGCTGCACAGATACAAAATCCATTATCAATCATGGCATCATTGTTTTTAAATTATAGTGGGCTGCTTAATTATAGAATGATGTCCATCTCATTGAGTTTCCGCAAGAAAATGGATATTCTGAAACATCATGCAGATGACTTTGCAAAGTGCAGCAAGGCTTTGTGCAAGGCCGAGGAAAAAGCGGACACCATCGTACGGAAAGCAGCAAATGACAAGGTCGATCGCAAAGCACCTATTGAAAAGTTTATGAAACAAAGTGAAGCAATGAAAAAAGAACTTGCAAAGGCAAAAGAGCGAAAAGCTTTGCTACTGTGTCGCTATGAACGCTGCGAATCATCTACAAGAGTAGTTTTGAAGGACATCATTGAGGGCTTTAAAGACATCCCGCAAATATATACAAAAGGTAAAGCACTTCTTCGCAAAAAAAAGATAACGCCCGAAGACTACATCACGTTTATGACATCAATTTAGAATAAGTAATAAGTTACAACCACATGTGGCGGTTCTCCGCTCGCTCCATGAAGGCCATGACGGCATGCTTTGCGCCGCCGCTAAATGCCTGAGAAATACACATCATTTTTGCAGAAATCAAAGGCATGACGCACGTTCGCACAAAGATAGTGAATGGCCGATATGTTTTTGCCAACTCTTTCCAAACACACCAATGACTCGTTTCTAAAACAACACATACCTTTGTCGTACCCGGAATGTCTTTTCTCTTTACCCCAAAAATATCATAAAGCTTGCCTGCAGTTGCGCTATCCAATGCAAACACGCTTTTGGTATCATTGAAAAACCCATTACGGGACCCATACGTGTCGATGAAATCCCGCAAGAATGCAATGGGTGGCAACGGCATGTACGCTGAAACATTCACCAACAGTTTCAAGCAGTACTTGCGGAAAAACCACCCGTAAAACCCGTCACGAGACTCAAACAGGCACTTCCACAAGGCCCGAATACGATCTTGGGGCACTTTCCCTGCGCCTTGGCACGGATTATTGTAATGATGGAACATGAATACGACGATTGCTTCATATGCGCTATCGGCCTTTTCAAACCCATCGAATATACTGCTCAATAATTGTTTTTGATAGGCCTCGCTTGATTTCCAGCGCTTCCAAACCTTTTTGTGCAAAATAATGTTCATAAGAAGCCCGGCCACATCGGGGCGCACTTCGAGAGACAATCCCTCGATATCACTCTCAATATCACTATTGTCTATATTGGGCAATGCCAAGAGGGACGTTGTATCTTGCAATCGCTGCCATGGAAGATGCGGAAAAGCCTGCGATTGATGTGTTGTATAGTAAAAAGTGTTGTTGTGAAAATGCTGTAAAAAGACGTCCATTGGAAGCATGACTTCCTGCATGACATTGTATATGCTTTCATCCACACCTGCACTTGCGTATAACAAGGGCACATCGCAGATTTGCATAATATGCTCGGAGTATAATGAAGTGTAGATGTCGTCCCATGGTGGAATTAGAAGAGGCGTGAGATCCTCTTCGTTTGGACGAGCATCCATTGCATTTGTTACCAACCTTTGTACAGCGGGAAGCAGTATGCTACCTCTCCAAACACGTGCTTTGTTCATTGCAAGCGCAAGAATTAGCCCCGATGCAATCGCAAACCCTTTGAAATCCAACATGTGTTCGAGTTCATCCATGCTTGAAGCAATATCAGAGTCGGAGGTGAATATTGTGCGACCCAAATATTTGCTAGAATAGAACATACGACGACCCTCTGAATTTTCGAACACAGTGCTTGTGAAAATCACGTTGCATCCGGAGTATTTACATAGCCAACACGACATGTCTTCCACGGTCTCAACGTACTGCATGGATTCTATCATTTCTCGTGCATCAATGCCCATTACGTAAAAGTGCTGTGAGCGTATCTCGCCTTCATGGTAATTGGCTTTTCCCGTCCAATCCACTTTGCATACCTCCCAAATGTCTTCTCGAGTAATCCACTCCCCTGCACATGCCAACTGAAGAACTTTGAACGGATCCACAATCTCTTCACGTGGGCAAAGTTGAAGTGGAATCCGCAGAGTCGGATTGTTAATATACACATGATTGACGATAGGTAACTCCAAGTATTTCATATTGCATAAAGTTAGCCCCTAGTGCCTAGTGTTCAAATACATTATATTATATATAAATCATTTGCTTAAAACATCAATTTTTACCTTTGTAAGAGTCAAAATAAATGTCGCACATCCCAAATACCCCAAATATCCTATTGTATTGCGTATATCACGACGATGCATCAAAGAAGGCCCTCGACGAGTATGCCCATGTATCTTTTATACGCCCCATAAAAATACCCAACACTCCCTTCATGGAAAGCACGGTATTCACGCTACTTCATGCGCTCAAACACGAATGGGAACATAAATCCCACGTGGGCATTTTGAAATACTCCTTTCTAGAAAAGACACCCGTGATGCCCAATTTCTGCGACCTCGTCAAAGAGAATCCCAACGCCGACGTATTCACGTTTGTGAATGGCCACGAGCCCCCGAACAACCTTTCAATGATCCAGTATGCGACACTTTGCCACCCAATGTTCTCACCCATTTGGTATGTGCTCTTGAAACAACTTGCCTACCCACCAAATGCCATGTACGACAATACGATACCTGCATTCTATTCCAACTACTGGATTGCAAAGACCCGACTCTTCGAAGGCTACCTAAATTTCATACGTGATGCAATGTCACTTATGAACAAAAATGAAGAACTGAAACAGCTTCTCTACAACGACGCCAAATACCTCCCGCGCCTCTCAAAAGATACTCTCAAACGCGTCATGGATCGCCCATACTACACATACCACTGCTTCATCTGCGAGCGCCTCCCCTGCTTCTACTTCCACACCAACAAAGCCAACATCCTCCAAGTCGGCGGCAAAGAACGCATTAATCAATAAAATATCTTGCAATAACCTGCGCCGCCCCCAAAAACGTAAGCACCAATATTATTTTGAACATTTTGCATACCATGTGCTATGATTGTAAGATTACTCACCGTCTTTGGCAAATCGTTATCCCACGAGAATGCAGGATTCCTAAATGAACCAGTAAAAGTACCACCCAAAAAGCAACTTGTAGCAAGAAATCCTGACCCACCCCCGCCCCCGCCCATTGTATTTGCTTCAGAGTACGCACCGCCACCACCACCATAATAGCCTCCACCCCCGCCTCCACCATAGCTATTTACATGCGATTGCCCGCCCTGGTAAGAAGACCCAACCGTTTTACCTCCAACAGATACGGACGACCCGCCTACTGTTTGCGATCCCCCTGTACCACCATATCCCGTTTTCGAATCATATGGAGATTCACCTTTTTGACCAATCATTCCACCACCTGCACCTCCAATTAGTCCTGTCCATGCACGCGAACTACCACCCCCACCTCCCCCACCTGCTATAATAAGTGGGGTACTACTACCACGAAATATGTATGTCCCTCCTCCTCCCGTTCCACCATACGTAATGTCTGCATTATCACCCGCCCCACCACCTCCTCCATAAACAGACCCAAAAGAGCAAGTTCTACCTCCACTACCTACCTTTATTGTAAGCACTTCATTTTGGGTTACCGGGATCAATGCATATGAGTGGCCGCCTCCTCCGCCGTCGGCTCCATATGACCAACCACCTGCTCGTCCCGACCCACCCCCTGCTCCCCATAGCTTGACAAAAATCAAAGAAACATTTGCGGGAACTGTCCAAGTCTGATCTCCCCCCGTGTAGTTGAACTCGACTGCAGTTCTTCCAACCGGATAGAATGAACCACCATTACAATCTAATAAAAAATTATTGTACATAATTCTTGGTAATTTGCTTGATTGTGTAAAAGCAAGTGCTTGATCAATTGTCAAAGATCCATTGATATGAAGGAGTTGCTGCGGCTGTGTAGTTCCTATTCCGACAAAGCCATTACTTTTCACAGTAACTCTTTTTACGGGAATCGCATTTGCGCTCCCCGTTTCTGACGTCCAAAACTCAATTCGCCCTGTTCCTTCTGAAGAAGAATTAGTGGCGGCGTCATCACACCATGATATACGAGCTATTTCACCACCACCCACATTGTTATCATTCAAATATAATCCAATTGTGCCTTCACTTGTCGTCCATATGTCGCCATTTGCATATCTTTCTAGGCGAAGTACTTCACCCGTGCCTGTCAATGAACTATTGTTTAGAATATGTACTGTGGGTGAGCTTTCTTGCCCATGGCCATTTGGCGTAGATCCAATTGTATTAACACCAACACCAAGGTTATTCAATAAAGCGTCTCCATTGACGTGGAGCTGAGCAGTGGATATTGTCGTGCCAATCCCCACATTGCCCCCATTCATCAACACTGTTCCAAACACATCGAATGTAGTCTTAGGAGAAGTCGTCCCAATTCCCACATTGCCCCCATTCATCAACATTGTTCCAAACACATCGAATGTAGTCTTCGGAGAAGTCGTCCCAATCCCCACATTGCCCCCATTAATCAACACAGTTCCTAACACGTCTAAAGTTGTCTTTGGAGTCGTAGTCCCAATCCCCACATTGCCCCCATTAATCAACACGGTTCCCAACACGTCCAATGTGGTCTTCGGAATGGTTGTTCCAATACCGATATTCTTGGATATGTCATTTATGAAAATGGCATCATTCACGATAATAGACATGCGTCACCTAGATCCGTTACCTTGTTTGCATATTTTTTACGATCGTCATTGAACACAAACCACAAAACACAAACCACAAAAATTTATTATGGTGCTCCTAAAGCCTTTTTAGTTGTCCGCGTCATCAGAAAACGTCACCAACTTTAATTGTGTAAGCAACCCATCGTCGTTTGATGCTTTGTCTATAGCATATGCACAAAGCACCTTCCGACGTGTTTGTTCGACAATGTCTTCTACGTCCATTGAAATACCAACGTCCTTCTCAATCAGCTCGGCTAGCAAATTCTTGAATATGGCGTGTAGCGTTTCGTACATATCCATTCTTACACTTTCAAATATGGGGCATACTCTATTAATTTCCCCATCATCATCAAATTTTTAATGGAACCCTTTCACCACCGACAAAATATTGGGCCGAAAATTTGATGGAACGTCACCATTGCTCGCCACAACAAATCACATGTAAAATGGCCATAGGTATCAAGAGTCCCCCTATGCTCTTCGTAAATTTTGACGAGGCAGAGGAGCCAATGCTTACTTCATGGGAAGTGAGCACCAACATTGTAAAGTCCATGCAATCGCTTCTAACGAATGAGAACCGCGCCTTTGAAGTCTATGTTAATATTGCCAACTCACCCACTGCTGGTGGCGCGACGTACATGATAACGGAAACAAAAATC
>Ga0208975_1000265_pt1 | contig 27839 bp, 22 predicted proteins | sample GreLakmeER78MSRF_FD_187700 | JGI IMG/M metagenome (GOLD analysis project Ga0208975, IMG submission 187700) | Freshwater lentic microbial communities from great Laurentian Lakes, MI, USA - Great Lakes metaG ER78MSRF (SPAdes) | ecosystem: Environmental > Aquatic > Freshwater > Lake | place: Great... | reverse complement strand
TCGATTTATGACAAAGGAGGAAGCGCAATACAAAGTGGCACTTTTAAATTTAGAGCTAATAATACATCCACCTTCACAGATATAAATGTACTGTTTCCAGTAGGAAAATTCCGAGTAGGATTAGGATTAAATTTCGAAAAGTTCTTTTTAACCAAAATGGAGGTTAAAGAAACCATTACTACAAGTAAGGTGATCATTTATGATGAAAGTTTTCGGTTTGATAAATTATTTTTACAATGTGAATTTCCTTTTTTTCCTGAGTCCACTTCCCGTTTATCAATTAGTGCAAATGGAAGATTAGGTTTTTTTAGTTTTAATAACGTCGATCACATTAATCTTTTTGGTAGTGATGCGATGGCAAGCAGTGTATTTTTTACATTAAGTCCTGTTGCTGATGTGCAGTTGTATCCAGGATTCTATTTATTTATTCAACCAATGGTCGAATACAAATATTTTAAAAACCCATCTGTTGAAGTTGGTGGTTCTATTGCTCATAATATTTGGAACTACAGCGCAATGATTGGTTTACGTATTAATCCATCTATGGAAGACCCTAATAAGTAAGATTATGATTTCTAAATTAGATGCAGAAATGAGGATGGCGGAAAAATTAGAGGAACGTAAAAATATTCAATCTTTCCGAAAATTAACTCCTTCCGATTCACAACTGGTCGACTTCTGCTCTAATGATTACTTAGGTCTTGCTCGTAATATTGAATTGTTGGAATCCGTTGAACAGGAGTGGAAAAAGTTAAAGGAACTCGGTACTTCTCAATTAATAGGTTCTGGTGGTTCAAGGTTGCTTGCCGGTGATTCTAATTATGCTTCCTTATTGGAGTTGCAATTAGCCATTTTTTATAAATCGGAATCTGCTTTACTTTTTAATTCTGGATATACTGCAAATCTTGCTTTATTTTCTGCAATTCCGAGAAGGGGTGATGTCATTTTGTATGACCATTTGATTCATGCCTCGACGCGAGATGGGATTAAAATGTCAAATGCAAAATCTTGGAGTTTTAATCATAATGATCTTTTCCATTTGGAAGAATTGTTAAAAAAAGCGGAAGGCATGGTTTATGTCGCTGCGGAAGCAATTTATTCTATGGATGGTGATGAGTGTCCATTGAATGAAATGATATTGCTTTGTGAAAAATATGGAGCTGCATTTATTTTGGATGAGGCGCACAGCAATGGATTATTTGGTGAAAGAGGCGAGGGGCTTTCCGTATCAAAGAATATTGAATCTAGAATTTTTGCCAGATTACTTACATTCGGTAAAGCTGTTGGTTGCCATGGTGCTGTTATTGTTGGCAGTAAATTGCTTCGAGACTATTTAGTAAATTTTGCTCGACCATTTATTTATACAACAGCACTACCAATTCATGATCTTGTAGTAATAAAGATGGCGATTGAAAATATTGCAATCCAAACCAATCTTCGTCAACAATTGGCCTTGCTCGTTACTTATTTCCAAGAACAATCCATTCAATATCCTGCTATTAATTTATTAAACTCCAATTCAGCAATTCAAGGAATAATGGTTCGTGGAAATGAAAATGCATTCCGAATTGCTACAGCTTGTAGAGTAGGAGGGTATGATGTACGATCAATTATAGCACCTACGGTGCAAGAAGGTGAGGAGCGGCTAAGGGTTGTGATACATGCATTCAATTCCTATGCTGAAATTGATGAATTGTTGGAAATTGTGGCAGCAGTTTCTTGATTTTGATTAAACAATATTTTTGCCTTATATTTGGGTATCATATAATTTAATAATGAAAAAATTTTTCGTAACGGGTATAGGTACTGATGTTGGTAAAACAGTAATTTCTGCGATTCTTGCTGAAGCGCTTCAAGCTGATTATTGGAAACCTGTTCAAACGGGGAGTTTTTTCTCTACCGATTCGGAAATTGTACGCCGATATATCACTAATAAAAAAACTTTTATCCATCCTGAGGCTTATATCTTAAAACAAAATATGTCACCGCACGCTGCCGCGGAGTTGGAGGGTAAAAAAATAGTTTTAGAAAATATAAATTTACCTCATACAACAAATTCACTTATTATTGAGGGAGCAGGAGGATTAATGGTTCCATTAAATGACAATGAATTTATGGTTGATATTATTTTAAAGACGCAAGCAGAAGTGGTACTTGTAATACAGAATTATTTAGGAAGTATTAATCACTCTATTCTTACAATTGATGCTTTGCGCTATAGAAAAATTAACGTTTTTGGAATTGTATTTAACGGCCCCCCACACCAGCTTTCTGAAGATATTTTATTAAGCTACTCTAATATCCCATGTGTTGGCCGACTTAATAAAGAATCTGTAATTAACAAAGAAGTTGTATTGGCTTATGCGAATTTATTTAGATCAAATTTTATCTAACCCTTTCTACTTCTTCGATTGAAATAAACACACTTAGTGATTAAGAAATCCATCTCCCAACGAGATTTACAATCTATTTGGCATCCTTTCACCCCCCAATTTAATATGCAACCGCCTATTGCCTTGGTCAGTGGTGAAGGAACGTTATTGTTTGATGATGATGGAAACGCATACATCGATGCCATTTCTTCTTGGTGGGTTAATTTGCATGGTCATTCCAATAAATATATTTCTTCTAAAATAGCAGCTCAATTAAAAAAACTTGAACACGCTATATTTTCTGGCTTTACGCATGAGCCTGCTGTTGAATTAGCAGAACGTTTGCTTGGACACTTACCCGTTATGAATAAATTATTTTATTCTGATGATGGCTCTACTTCAGTGGAAGTAGCTTTGAAAATGGCATTTCAGTTTTGGCATAATTCTGACCAAATCAAACCTAAGATTATTGCGTTTGAAAATGCGTACCATGGCGATACGTTCGGTGCAATGTCAGTTGGAGCAAGGAATGTTTTCAATCTTGCTTTTGATAAAATGTTGTTTGATGTAATTCATATTCCAGTGCCTATAAATGGGGAAGAGAAAAAAAGTTTTCAGGCTATGGATGTTGCGTTGCTTGATCCAAATGTGGCTGCATTTATTTTTGAACCATTGGTGCAGGGTGCAGGGGGAATGATAATGTATGAGGCGGCTGCACTTGATCAATTATTGGAAAAATGCAAATCCAAAAATATTCTTTGCATTGCAGATGAAGTGATGACAGGGTTTGGTCGAACGGGCAAGATGTTTGCTACTGATAGCTGTAAAATTAAGCCTGATATAATTTGTCTTTCCAAAGGATTGACGGGGGGATTTTTACCACTTGGTGCAACACTTTGTTCAGAAAAGATATATGCAGCATTTTTAAGTTCCGATAAATATAAAACATTTTTTCATGGTCATTCATATACTGCAAATCCAATTGCATGTACTGCTGCTTTAGCAAGTTTAGATTTGCTTGAAAAAGAAAATACTTGGATTCGAATAAATGAGCTTAAAGATGGTATGGATAGAGCTCGAGCTAAATTTGAAAAGTATGTACATGTTAAACAAGCAAGGTGCTGTGGTACGATACTTGCTATTGAGGTGAGATCAAATGAAACGACTTCTTATTTGAATCCATTGGCCGACACTGTGAATGAATTCTTTATTAAGCGAGGTGTAATTTTAAGGCCATTAGGAAATATTATTTATTTTTTACCTCCTTACTGTATCACAGAAATGGAATTTAAAAAGGTGATTGATTCAATTGATGATTTTCTTGTTAATTTAGTTGAAGTATAATCTGATTTATATTTATTTTACATGAATCTACAATCAAAAAAAATTCGATTATTATTAATACTTATTGCTGTATTTATTACAAGTGCTGTCACTGCTGAGTTAATAAGTTCAAAGTTATTCCAAGTACATTTAAAAATTGGCTCACTCGATTTAGGAATTTATACTTCTATTATTGGAATTCTTCCATGGCCAATTGTTTTTTTAACTACTGATATTATAAATGAGTTTTTCGGTATTAAAGTAGTACGTTTTGTTTCAATCTTAACTGCCGTAATGATTAGCTATTGTTTCGTTATAGTTAGTGTCTCGATGTTGCCGCATGCTTTTACAGGACTACCTGTAGATTCAATTGCCGGAGTGGCGAACGATGGCCAATTCAATGCTGTTTTTGGTCAATCGAAATGGATTATTGTTGGTAGCATAACTGCTTTCATTGTAAGCCAGTTTATAGACGCTAGTGTTTTTAGGTTTTTTAAAAATAAAACAGGTGAAAAATACATTTGGTTACGTTCAACTGGTTCAACAGTTGTTTCTCAACTCATAGATACTTTTGTAGTCCTCTATGTTGCATTTGTTATTCCAGGTATTTTTTCGATGGAACAGTTTTGGCTTACTGCGCTCACTAATTATGTTTTGAAATTATTGATTGCTGTTGGCTTAACTCCTTTTATTTATTTTTCTCATTCAGTAGTTAAGAAATATCTAGGAAAAGAATTCGCGCACATTCAGGAAGAAAAAGTAAGCAAAGAATCTTTAAATGAAAAAGTATAATCTTTGAATCCTTGAATTTTAAAGCTATTTATTGAAATGTCAACATTTTCAGACTGGGTAGTTTCGCTTCTGAAATGGGTTTATTCAATTAGATAGCTATAGCAGAACGCATCGAACTCATGACCTTGGATGATATTTCAATATCTGAGCAGTAAGAAAAGTCCGATCTATGTGAGTATATATTTCTGTTGTAGTAATTGATTCATGCCCCAACATTTCTTGTACTGCTCTTAAATCGGCACCACCTTCTAATAGATGGGTTGCAAAAGAATGACGAAACGTATGTGGACTTATTGTTTTCTTTACGCCACATTTTTGCGCAAGATTTTTTATAATTGTGAATACCATTACGCGCGTTAATCTACTGCCACGCCTATTTAAAAATAAAATATCTTCTTCGCCTTTAGTCACTTCAATTAGGTGTCTTACGGATTGCTTGTAAAGTTCGATGTGCTTTAATGCAGTTCTTCCAATTGGCACTAATCTTTCTTTATTTCCTTTTCCAATAATACGGATGTATGCTTCTTTCGGAAATATATCTGAAATTTTTAAATTTACTAATTCAGAAACCCTTAATCCGCAAGAATAAAGGGTTTCTAGCATAGCGCGGTTTCTTTCACCTTCAGGAGTACTCCTGTCAACTCCTTCCAATAAAATTTCTACATCCTCTTTGCTTAGTGTATCAGGAAGTTTTCTTCCTATTCTTGGAGCATCTACTAATTCAGTTGGATCGGTATGAATTAAATTTTCGATTAATAAATATTTGTAAAAAGAATGTAGTCCTGAAAGTATTCGAGCTTGAGAAGTAGCTGACATGCCAAGCTCATTCACCCATTTCAAAAAATTCCGAAGATGTTCAGTTTTTAATTGTGTTGCACCTAGTCCGACATTTGTATAGTCAAGAAATTGAACGAGTTTTTCAATATCGTGAACATAAGCATCAATGCTATTTGTAGAAAGTGATTTTTCTAAACGTAGATATGTTTTAAATGCTGCTATATCGGCTTTCCATGACATTTTGCTAAGGTAGTAAGGAGTCGGAGTGTTTCGTTCGGAGCTTTAAAAATATAATTACCAACTCCGAACTAAACACTAAGAACTAAGCACTACTTTTACAGCATGAGATTGTTAATCCTCAATGGACCAAATTTAAATCTGCTCGGTAAGAGAGAGCCGGAAGTTTATGGTCATACTTCTTTTGAAGATTTTTTTGTGGAATTAAAAAATAAATTTCCAAAAGTTCAGTTTGATTATTTTCAAAGTAATATTGAAGGAGAATTGATCAATAAACTGCACGAAGTAGGATTTTCATTTGATGGAATTATTTTTAATCCCGGAGCATACACGCATACATCTGTCGCTATCGGTGATGCTGTTGCAGGAATAAAATCTCCCGTAATTGAGGTACATCTATCTAATATTTTTGCTAGAGAAGAATTCCGGCATATTTCCTATGTTGCTCCAAAAGCGATAGGAAGTATTTGTGGTTTGGGATTAGACGGATATCGATTGGCAGTAGAATACTTTCTGAAAAAATCATGAGTGAAATTCAATCAATTTCCAAACGGGCTTCTGTTGTTCAAAATGAAAATGAACTGAGTATTGTAATTTCATCAGCAGTTGATAGATCAAAAGCAAAAAATATTGGAATAATTCTCGCCTTGTGGTTAATTGGTGGAATTGTAATTGGAGTGAACTATTTCCGAATAGAAGATTACAATACAAAAGTTTTTATTCTTATTTGGCTGGCATTCTGGGCTTATTTCAGTTATGTAATTATCAAATCATTTTTGTGGCAATGGTCGGGGAAGGAATTAATTAAAATCAGAAATGGGAAATTAATTTATAAAAGAGATGTAAATGGCAGGGGATGGGTATTGGATTATGAACTCAAGGAAATTTCTGATTTGCGGCTCTACGGAGAAAAAACTCCCGGCTGGATCAAAAGAATCGGCGGTGATTATTGGAATATTGATTGTGATTCAATCGCTTTTGATTATGAAGGAAAAGAAATAGCGATTGGTTATAACTTAACCGATGCGGAAAGCAATCGTATTGTCAAAATCATGAAAGTGTATTTGTTGCCTCAGAATAAATAAAATATTGTTTTTATTTTCAAGCAATAGTTTTCCTACTATTTTACAATTCTTTTCCCATTTTATAATGTTGAATTTTATTCCATAAGAAAAATGTTTTTTCTTTTATGGAATAGCCAATTGATAAATAAAACGGCACAGCATTTTCTCTTGCCTGCAAAATTATTTTTGTTCTGTTGTTTTCACTTGTTTTATTTTCCAGATACGTCATCAATTCTTTCCCAACGCCTTTTCCTTGTTGGTCGTTACGCACACCCATATATCGTATTTGTGCTTCTTCTGTTGAGTTAAACTGTAATCTTCCTACACCTATACACTCATCGACTTCGTTGAGCGCCATTACATGTATGCAAGATGTCTCTAATTCGTCTTGCTCCGTTCCTTTAGCTTGGTCCCATGGCTTACGAAGGACTTCCCATCGTAGTTGGTAATAATTTTGAAATTCTAAATTTGTAACGGGATTTTTAAGGCGCATAGTACAGAGTTCAATATAATTTTGTTTAGCCACCCGCTTTTTTAGCTTTATAGCCTTCTTTTGAAAGTAATACTAATACTTTTTCACGATGGTCTCCTTGAAGTAAAATCATACCATCTTTCACAGTTCCCCCCACACCACATTTTTGCTTGAGCATTCGTCCCATTGTTTCTAGCTCTCCTTCGTTCCCAAGGAATCCAACAATTCGAGTAAGGACTTTATTTCCCCCAAGGCGATCTAGGTGGATGCGAAAATCTTGTTGTGCTTTGGAAACACTGCTATTATTGGCAGAATTGTTACTTGGAGGTTTAAAATTTGGGTTTGTTGAATAAACTATCCCATCAGCAAATTGTTTTTTCTTTGCCATTTTAATACGTATGTTATACCAAATTAAGAAAAAAAAACATCTCAACTATTTAGTTGAGATGTTTAGAAATAAATTAATAAAATTGATTATTGGTGAACGTAGGTTGAAATACAAACTTCATTTGATGTTCCATCTGTCCAAGTGTAAGTAATTCCAAAACTTACAGGGGAAATTGATGATGTTACAACACCACTAGCTGCAATTATCGATGCATTGCCTCCAAGTGTTTGTGATGCAGGTATGTTAATTGTAGCTCCGCTTAAAGTTGCATTAATTACAATGGTAGGACCAAAAGCTCCAAAATTTGTAATTGTAAATGCATTATTCACTGTTGAACTCACAATAACAGTAGGAATATAGTTGTAGGCAGGAGTCACTTGGCATGTATCGTGACCAGCATAAGTTGCCATTGTAGGAGTTCCTGTGCTACTTAGATTGCCTAGGAATGCAGCGTCATTCTGTATAGATACGGTTACCACTTCTGTAGCTGTGTTGCCTGCAGCATCACTTACAGTATAGGTCAATTCATAATTTCCAGCTAAATTTGGATTAACAGTACCAGAAACTGTAATGCTCATTGAAATATCACCATCTTCATCATCCATAGCTGTTGCTGTTGGATTTGTCCAAGTACCATTATTAGCTATTGATGGCAATGACTGCGATTGGTTAGCGCCACCAGTAACTGTGATCATTGGAGCGACTGCGTCCTCTGTTTTACAAGATGTTAATGACAATACACCTGCAATAATTGCAAGAGAAAATATTGTAAGAATTTGCTTTTTCATTTTTTTGAATTTAGTAGTAAATAAAATTATTTGTTCAAAAATAGCATTTTTAAACTTTATTTCAGTTTTTTGAGTATTATTTTTATCATTTATCTAAAAAAAAATTATTTTTGTAGTAAATTAATAAATTTTAAGACAAAATGAAAAAAACATTTTTATTTGCAGCTTTTGCTGCGTTTACACTACTTGTATCCTCTTGTGGGGATGCGGAGGCTGAAGCAAAGCGTTTAGCCGATTCTACAACTGCTGCTGTTGAAGCTACTCGTTTAGCCGATTCTGCTGCTGCTGCAACTGAAGCTACTCGTTTAGCTGATTCTGCTATTGCTGCTGCTGCTGCAACTGAAGCTACTCGCATAGCTGATTCTGTTGCTGCTGCTTCTGTTAAGAAGCCAGGAAAGAAGGCTAAAGTCGAAGCTGTTGTTCCTCCAACGACTACACCAACCCCAAAGGTTGGAGGTAAGCGTCCTGGCCAACTATAGTACCTTTTTAATTGTTGTAATTAGGGCTCTATGGGCCCTAATTACATTTTTTGTTAGTTATTTCTAAAAAAAAGAATAAAAAATTTGCTTTTTTTGGAGATGTTATTATATATTTGCGCAAGTTTTAACCAAAATAATAAAAAACAAACCAAAATGAAAAAAATTATCTTAGTTGCTGTTGTAGCCGGTATGACAGCTCTTGTATCTTGTGGAGATGGTGGCGCTGCAGTTGAAGCTGCTCGTGTTGCTGATTCTGCTCGTATTGCTGATTCTAATGCAGTTGTTATGGCTGAGGCTACTCGTTTAGCTGATTCTACTGCTGCTGCTGCTGTTGCTGCTGAAGCTACTCGCGTAGCTGATTCTGCTGCTGCTGCTGCTGCTGCTGCTCCTGTTAAAGGAAAGAAGTAGTCGTAAAATTCTTTAGTAAAAAAAAGGGAGCGATTTAGCTCCTTTTTTTTTATCTTAAAATTGATTTTTTATCTCAAGGTAAATAGCGAATAACTAGCTTACCTTTTCGCTCAAATACAATTTTAAAGTATGTAATTTAGCAACATACAATTATTGTTTGTAATACTTACAATGAGTAATCCAATCCAATTCGATAGAAACAATTACAGTAACGAAGAACTCCAGCAATTCTACTTGGCCATTCTTAAACCAAGATTGATTGAAGAGAAAATGTTGATTCTACTTCGTCAAGGTAAAATTTCAAAGTGGTTTTCAGGATATGGGCAGGAAGCTGTTTCAGTTGGTGCAGCTTTGGGAATGGATGCAACTGAATATATTCTTCCAATGCATCGTAATCTTGGTGTATTTACTTCACGAGGAATTCCCTTAGCAAAACTATTTTCTCAATTCCAAGGTAAGGAAGCTGGCTTTACAAAAGGTCGCGATCGCTCCTTTCATTTTGGAACTATTGATTATAAAATTGTAGGAATGATTTCGCATCTCGGACCACAATTAGGTATTGCCGATGGTATTGCCTTGGCTCATAAATTGAAAAAAGAAAGTGCTGCTACACTTGTTTTTACTGGTGATGGTGGCGCAAGTGAAGGAGATTTTCACGAATCCGTAAATGTTGCTGCAGTATGGGATTTGCCTGTAATATTCGCAATTGAGAATAATCACTGGGGACTTTCGACACCTTCTAAAGAGCAATTCCGTTGTAAGCAATTTATTGATAAAGCAATTGGATATGGCATAGAGGCCGTACAAGTAGATGGGAATAATATTTTGGAAGTGTATGCTGCTGTAAAAAAGATTGCAATAAGCATTCGAAAAAATCCACGTCCATTTTTATTGGAGTGTATGACTTTTAGAATGCGTGGACACGAAGAAGCATCTGGAACAAAATATTATCCAGAAGGATTACAAGCAGCGTGGGCTGTTAAGGACCCGGTTGTAAATTTTGAAAAATGGTTGTTGGAATCAAAAATTATTAATTCAAAATTTATAGAAGATGCACACACTTCCATTAAAATTGAAATTGAAAAAGGGTTAGAAGTTGCTTTTGCTGCACCTCGTCCTATTCCGAATACGGAGATTGAATTCAACGATTTATTTGCGCCCCATAAATTTTTAATTTCTAATCCATCAAGTTCAAACAAATCTGAAAAAAGATTGATTGATGCAATTCATGATGGCTTGCATGCTGCAATGCTTAAGCATCCAAATTTGATTTTGATGGGACAGGATATAGCTGAATACGGTGGTGTTTTTAAAATTACAGAGGGCTTTGTTGCGGAATTTGGAAAAGACAGGGTTCGCAATACCCCGCTATGTGAATCTGCAATTGTTGGTGCTGCACTTGGTTTATCAATTGGTGGAATGAAAGCCATGATGGAAATGCAATTTGCAGATTTTGTAACGGTTGGTTTTAACCAGATTGTCAATAACCTCGCTAAAATACATTGGCGTTGGGGACAAAATGCAGATGTGGTTATTCGAATGCCAACTGGTGCAGGAGTCTCGGCTGGACCTTTTCATTCTCAATCTACAGAAGCCTGGTTTTTTCACGTACCTGGATTAAAAATTGTTTACCCATCTTCACCTGAAGATGCGAAAGGGTTGCTGCTTGCTGCTTTTGAAGATCCAAATCCTGTTTTATTTTTTGAACACAAAGCGCTTTATAGAAGCATAAGTGGTAGCGTGCCTGATGCTTATTACACAATAGAAATTGGGAAAGCAAAAACAGTTCGTTCAGGAAATACGATCTCAATTATTACCTATGGCTACGGTGTTCATTGGGCTTTGGAAATATTGGAAAGGCATCCTGAAATTTCAGCCGATGTAATCGATCTTCGTACATTAATCCCACTTGATAAAGAAGCAATTTTTGAATCCGTAAAAAAAACGGGCAAAGTAATTATTTTGCATGAGGATACATTTACTGGTGGAATAGGGGGGGAAATTTCTGCATTGATTTCAGAATCGTGTTTCGAGTATTTAGATGCGGCAGTTGTACGTGTTGCAGGATTGGATACACCTATTCCATTTGCTACTGAATTAGAACAAAACTTTCTTCCGATAGCAAGATTTGAAGAGCAATTGTTGAAACTTTATAATTCCTAATGTTATTTTATTAATTCGGAAAACTGTTTGACAGAAGTTTTGTTTTTTTGAGAATTTATTGAGTTGACAACTTTGTTTTTTTTCGCTTCTTGTTGAAGCTTTTCTTAGATTTTAATCTATTATTCTAAATTTCATTTTGCGCTAGGGATAGCAATGAAAAGCCCGAATGCGTGGCATTTTGTTGTGGCCGGACTTGTAATGCATAGCCCGGTCTGCTCTTGCAGGAGCGCCCAAAAATTAAATCTTGCCATTTACAATTAATAATATTTCTGCTTCTAGTTGTTGTGTTCGTTCCTGTATAATAGCTCCTTCAGCAATAATTGTTTTTGCAAATGTTTTGTCTGTCAATCCAGCTGCATTTATTTTTACATTTAAATAAGCACCCATCACCGCAGACCTTGCTGCCAGCGCGCCAACTCCTGCATCGGAAACTGAATTTGGGTTTCCAATTTCTGCCATCGCTTTAATAACTTCCATGGAAGCAAAAGTTGTTTGCATTACACGAAATGGAATTTCGGTTGCATATTTGGTAGCAGATTGAATTGCATTAGTGCGATTTACTTTTTCTTCCTCGGTACTTTTAGGTAAGGAAAGAGCAGACATAATTTTATTAAATGCAATTGTATCTTCATCCACTAAATGGAGTAAAGTGTCTTTGTATGCTTGCCCTTTTGCTGCCCAATCGGAAAATTCATTCCAACGATTGTCCCAACCTCGTTTGTGTGAAGATAAATTTGCAACCATTGTTGCCAGTGAAACGCCGAGTGAACCCATGTAAGCCGCAATAGAACCACCTCCTGGTGCAGGACTTTCACTTGATGTTTCGTCAGCAAAAGCATGCAAGGACATGGAAATTAATTTTGAACTTGAATTATCTTTTAATAAATATTCAATGATGCGTTCTTCCGGTTTAAATGGAGCAAGTTCTTCTAGTCCAAGTGATTTTACTGCAATTTTTATCAATTCTTTTTCTGGAATTCCAGTAGAACGTTCTTGTTTCTCTAAAAAATATTTCCCTGCATCGATTAAACATTTCAAAGGAATAATGCCAACGAGTTCAGAGCCAGTAACACGAATTCCTTTTTCATTGGCACTCTTCGACACTTCTTCAAATGCTTTATGAACTGAGGTTATATTGGTATTGGTAAGATTCATTGAAATTTGTGCAATTCCATATTCTTCAATGAACCATCCAATTGCTTTTGTCGATTTTAATGTGCCTGGAATAGTAATTGCCTTTCCATCTGGTCCTAATATAATTTTGCCTGTCAATGGATCGCCTTCACGCTTTACACGACCTGCTTCTCTTACATCAAATGCAATTGCGTTTGCACGACGAGTGGAAGTAGTATTGAGATTGATATTGAATGCCACTAAAAATTCGCGTGCACCAATTACTGTTGCGCCACGTTTTGCATCGTATTCATTCGGGCCAAAATCAGGTTTCCACTCTGGTAATTTTATTTTTTTGAAAAACCCTTCATATTCACCAGCACGAATGATAGAAAGGTTGCTGCGATCTTTGTTGGGTTGAGCATTTTCGTATAAATAAACTGGAATAGTCAATTCCTTTCCCACACGTTCGCCTAATTTTTTAGCATACGCTGCTGTTTCTTCCATTGTAATTCCTGAAACAGGAATTAAGGGACAAACATCAGTAGCACCCATACGCGGATGTTCACCTTTGTGTTTACTCATATCAATGAGTTCCCCTGCAAGTTTAATTGCGCGTACGGCAGCTTCAATAACGGCATTGGGTTCACCAACAAAAGTTACTACCGTGCGATTCGTCGCTTTGCCCGGATCGACATTGAGTAGCCGAACTCCTTCAACAGATTCAATCTGATCTGTTATTTGTTTGATGATAGTTAAGTCGTTTCCTTCGGAGAAGTTGGGAACACATTCGATAAGTTGTTTCATAAAATAGAGATTTCTGTTTTCTAATTGAAAAATTAATGAAGAACTTTTCCGTTAATAATAACTGTTTCGATTAAATTACTTCCAAAAGAATAGGGAAGCATTGCAATCGAAGATATAGGTTTTGTAATAATCAGATTTGCTTTTTTACCAATCGTAATGCTTCCGTGGCTATCACTTAAACCCATCGCATATGCAGCATTGATTGTAGCTGCATTGATGCCTTCTTCAGGTGTCATTTTATAATTGATGCAGAGTATTGCTATCATTTGGTTCATGTTACCTGAAGGACAAGAGCCTGGATTAAAATCGCTAGCCACTGCAACAGGTAAGCCAGCGTCAATCATTTGTCTTGCGGGCGGGTAGGGAAGATCGAGGAAAAATTGAGCGCCAGGAAGCAGCGTTGGCATTGTATTCGAATTTTTCAGCAACAAAATTTCTTCCTCACCGATGTATTCTAAATGATCAACTGAGATTGCTCCTGTTTTTACTCCAGCTTGAACACCGCCAGAATTGCTGAGTTGATTGGCGTGTACTTTCGGAATCATTCCATGTTTTTTTCCAGCTTCGAGAATTTTTATGGAATCTTCTTCGGTAAAGTAATTCCGTTCGCAAAAAATGTCGCAATAATCGGCAAGTTTTTCTTGCTCAATTGCTGGCATCATTTCAGTGATAATTAAATTAATGTAAGCGTCTTTATTATTTTTAAATTCTTCAGGCAGTGCATGTGCAGCGAGGAAAGTAGCTTTCACTTCAATTGGTCCACGTTCTTTTAGTCGACGTATTACTCGAAGCATTTTTAATTCGCTTGCCATATCTAGTCCATAGCCACTTTTTATTTCTATGGCACCTGTTCCCAAAGAAATTACTTCATCTAACCTAATAGCAGCTGATTCGAATAACTCATTTTCACTTGTGGTACGTAATTTCTTCGCGGAGTTTAAAATGCCACCACCTTTAGCTGCAATTTCTTCGTAGGTTAAACCGCTAATTCGATCTTTAAATTCTTCTTCACGTGAAGTGGTATAAACTAAATGTGTGTGTGAATCGCACCAAGTAGGTAAAACTGTGCCTTCATTTGCATCAATTACTTCAAGATTTGACCAATCGGTAATACCCGGCCAATCTGCCATAGTGCCAAAATCTACAATTACACCATCTTCAGCAGCAAGCCAAGCGTTGTTTATAGAAGGCAATTCGTTCATCAATATACCTGATACATTTTTGGGAGCAATATCCCTAACTTGCACTAAGCAGCCGATATTTTTGATGAGCAACTTTTTCATTTGATGTAAAGGTAATTAAGGAAATGAAGGAAATTATTGTTTTATTTATCTTTTTGTCTCTTATGTAACTACTTTTGTTCATATGGCAGGCAATTCATTCGGCACTCTGTTCCGTCTAACTTCTTTTGGCGAATCGCATGGGGCAGCAATTGGAGGAGTAATCGACGGCTGTCCTCCTGGAATTACTATTGATTCTGCATTTATTCGATCTGAAATGCGCCGTAGAAGGCCGGGTCAATCGAAAATTGTTACCCAGCGCAAAGAAGAAGATGAAGTTGAATTTTTATCTGGAATTTTTGAGGGAAAATCTACAGGCGCTCCGATCGGATTTTTAGTACGGAATGCTGATGCACGATCGAAAGATTACGATGCTTTAAAAGATATTTATCGCCCCTCTCATGCTGATTTTACATACGATGCAAAATATGGTTTTCGTGATCATCGTGGTGGGGGAAGATCTTCTGCCCGTGAAACTGTCGCTCGAGTAGTTGCTGGTGCAATAGCAAAATTAATTTTGATTCGAAGTGGAATTACTATAAACGCTTATGTTTCCCAAGTTGGTGACATTGGAATTTTAAAATCACATACAGAACTTGACTTATCACAGACAGAAAAAAACATAGTTCGTTGTCCTGATCAACTTGTAGCGGCAGAGATGATTGCATTGATTGAAAAAGTACGTAAAGAGGGTGATACAGTTGGCGGAATAATAAGTTGTGTAACAAAAAATGTACCTGCAGGAATTGGCGAGCCAGTTTTTGATAAACTGCATGCTGATTTAGGGAAAGCAATGTTGAGTATAAATGCTGTAAAAGGATTTGAATTTGGATCAGGCTTTTCAGGTTCTTTAATGCGAGGTTCTGAACACAATGATGTTTTTGTTCCTATTATTGGAAATAAAAAAATCAGTACTTCTACAAACCGTTCTGGCGGAATACAGGGCGGAATTTCGAATGGAGAGGAAATTTATTTCCGTGTTGCGTTCAAACCTGTTGCAACCATTATTCAGAAGCAACGAACCGTTAATTCAAAAGGCCAACCTGTAGAAATGAGCGGTCGTGGTCGGCACGATCCTTGTGTAGTACCACGTGCTGTGCCTATCGTAGAATCGATGTGCGCATTAGTATTAGTTGATCATCTGTTGCGTCAAAAAGCTAACCAGTAGTTTCATTTAATATTTTAAAATTTTTAATACGAGGAATAAATTGAAATGGAAAAGGTTTTAAAAATTAAAAAGAAATTAGGAACAAGAATAGCGAAATGGATAGGAATTGTATTTTTGAGTTTGCTGCTCATTGCAATTGCGCTTCCATATATTTTTAAATCTAAAATAATTGAATTTGCGAAAGCAGAAGTTAATAACAGCTTGAGTGCAACTGTTTCTTGGGGCGAGTTTGATCTATCATTCGTTCGTAGTTTCCCGGATTTTCGTTTTACTATTGAAAATTTAAAAGTGATTGGAAAAGGAGAATTTTTAAAAGATACGCTTCTTGTTTTTCCGGAATTAAAACTTGATATAGATTTGATGAGCGTCCTTAAAGGCGATCAGTATAAAATCAATTCTATCTATTTGGATAGACCAAGAATTAATGCAAAAGTGTTGTATAATGGCAAAGCGAACTGGGATATTGTAAAACCAGCTACTACTACTTCAACTGAAAATTCCGCTGCTCCGACAAAATTTAAATTGGCACTTAAAAATTTGGATATCGTAAACGGCTACATCATTTACGATGACGCTTCACTTGTTTTCAAAGGAGTTTTTGATAATATAAATTATAATCTAAAAGGAGATTTTACACAAGATATTTTCTTGATGAAGAATTCAATGTCCATTGATAAATTAACTGTTGTTTATGATGGAATGACTTATTTGAGTAAGGTAAAAACACTTGCAAAGGCAGATTTTGATATGGACATGCTTAATTGGAAGTTCACATTTAAAGAGAATGAATTTAGTTTAAATGATTTAAGTTTTGGACTTGATGGGTTTTTTGCAATGCCAGGAACTGATTATGACATGGATTTAAAATTTCAGGCCAAACAAAGTGAATTCAAAAGTTTTCTTTCTTTAGTACCAGGAGCATACACTAAAGATTTCGCCAACGTTAAAGCTTCAGGGAAATTAGCTTTCGATGGTTTTATTAAAGGATTATATAGCGAAAAACAAAATCTGATGCCAGGCTACGGCTTGAATTTTAACATTGAAAATGGATCGTTTCAATACCCATCACTTCCTAAATCGGTAACTTCAATTTTTATTGATTGTAAAATAGATGATGCAAGTGGAGTAGTGGACAAAACAATTATTGACCTGAAGAAATTTCATGTGAATTTTGGTGGTAATCCTGTTGACGCAGGGCTAGTTGTTTCAACTCCAGTTTCAGATGCTAATTTGGTGGGTTGGATTAAATGCAAATTAGATTTGGCGACTTTGAAAGATTTCATACCTCTTGAAAAAGACGAACAGCTTAACGGAAAAATTAATGCTGATGTAAAAATAAAAGGTCGTATGTCGCAGATAGAAAAATCTCAATACGATGAATTCCAATTGAGCGGCACTGTTGGTGTAAAAGATATTGTTTACAAAACAAAGTCTGTGGCTCAGAACATGAGCATAGCAACGATGGATATGAATTTTACACCGCAATTTATAGCTCTTTCAAAATTTGATGCTAAAATTGGAAGGAACGATATTCATGCAACAGGAAAGATAGATAATTTGATGACTTATCTTTTCAAAGATTCTTTGTTACGAGGTAATTTTAATATGAATTCATCGTTAATTGATTTGAATGAATTTATGGGTGATGCAAGCACTGAAGTAAATCCAGCAGATACTTCTTCCATGGCCATAATCCAGGTTCCTGGGAATATAGATTTTACATTAAACTCCACAATATCAAGTTTGATTTATACGGATATTCAAATGAAAAATGTTTCTGGAATTATTCGTTTGGTTGATAAAACAGTGTCGATTAATAATTTGAAAATGAATTTAATGGGAGGGGAGATGTTAATGAATGGAAATTACGCTACCATTAATCCAGAAATACCGAAGGTGACTTTTGATTTTGTTATTTCTGATTTTGATATGCGACAGACATTTACTGCGTTTAATACCGTTCAACAACTTGCTCCTGTTTCAAAATATTCCAATGGAAAATTTTCCACATCTATTAATTACACAAGTGATTTGAGTGCTAATATGATGCCCATTTTAGCTACGATTAATGGTGCTGGAATTTTAAGTACCAAACAAGTTGTTGTTGAAGGTTTTGAGCCTTTGAAAAAATTAGATGAGGCATTGAAATTAAATAAATTTAAGAAAGTAACGCTGTCAGATATTAAACAGCTTAAGTTCAAAATTATTAATGGTGCTGTTTCTACTGAGCCTTTCGATTTTTTAGTTGCTACTACTAAGGGTAAAATAGGTGGAACAACTGGTATTGATAAATCGATTAATTATGTTTTAGATATTGCAATACTTCGTTCTGATTTTGGTGCTGCGAACAGCTCCTTGAATGGAATGGTTTCCGCAGCTACTGCGAAAGGTATTCCTATTAGCCTAGGAGATGTTATTAATGTTCAAGCTTTATTTACAGGAACTATTACGAAGCCAATAATTAAAACAAATTTGAAAGAGGCCGGACTTAATCTTGTTGATGAATTGAAAAATACGATAAAAGATACCGTTAAAGCTATCGTTAATAAAGTAATTGATGATTCTAAGGATAAAGCTTGTGCTGAGTCTCAGAAGCAATTAACCAAGGAAAAAGATCGATTAGAAAATTTAAAGACATCAGAGTACAAATTAGCTGATGAGGCAAAGGCCCTAGCTTACACGCAAGCAGATAAACTTGAAAAAAGCAGTTCCAATCCTTTACAGAAAGTTGCTAATAAAAAGTTAGCTGAATTGGCTCGAAAGAAAGCTGATGATATTTGTAAAAGTGCAAAAGTAACTAGTGATAAAAAAATAAATGACATTTTTGAAAAAGCACAATCCATGCACGATGCTAAGTGCAAGTAAGCATACTAATATGGAATTAAACGTCGTTATTTAATATTGTATTTTCCAATGAAAGCAAAAATATTTTTCTGCCAACTTTTTGTATTTTCAATTTCATTTTATCCTATTGCTCTGCTGGCTCAAAAAGATGATGCTGCTAGCAATGCTCCAATCGATTGTCAATTAATTGAGGATGAAGATGCATTGAAGTATTTTGAAAAGTCGAAGGACAGGAAAAAATATCAGTGGGAGGAACGAAAAGCTTTTCTTGGAGAGGCCTTGCAACTGCAGCCTACTTGGGCCGAGGCAAATTTAGCAATGGCTAAAATGATTATGACAAAGGCCAAGGCGGATGGTAATGAAGGACAATATCCAGCGGCGATTAAATTTCTAAAAACTACTGTTGATAATTGCCCAAAGATTGGCGCTGAACCTTTTTATTGGCTCGGCACTCAGTATTATATTATAGAAGATTATCCTAATACCATAACCTATCTTACTAAATATTTAAATTATGATACTGATGACCCCAAGAAATTGGGTGCTGATTATGAATTTAATTCTGGACAATCCACGGAAATGTTACGTTGGTCTAAATTTTATGTTGATATAAAAAATCACCCACGTCCTTTTGCTCCAGTTCCTGTTGCTGGAATTTCTACTACTAAAGATGAATACCTTGCCATCATCACTCCTGATAATACGCAAGCGCTCTACATTCGTAAAATACCGGTAAGTCAACTTGATCGTGTTTGGTCCACTGTATCGATGGCAGAAGTTTTTACGATGAGTAAAATGCAAAATAATGGAAGTTTTGATAATGGAAATTTTATGGATGATCCATTTAATAAAAATCCAAATGAAGGTGCTCCAACTTTAACGATAGACAATAAACATCTTTTCTATACAATTACAAAAGATGGTATGGATGGTCCCAATACAGATATCTATACTGCGGATTTAAACGATGGTTCTTGGACAGCAATTCGTCCTATAGGTGAAAAAGTAAACGATCCTATTTATTGGGATTCACAGCCAAGTATTTCGGGTGATGGTACCTTACTTTATTTTGCAAGTAATCGTCCAGGGGGAATTGGAGGAATTGATATTTGGCAAACAAAAAAATCTGCAATTGGTGAATGGGGTGTTCCAACAAATTTAGGATCTAAAATTAATACACCATACGATGAAAAATCTCCCTTCATTCATACAGACTCCCAGTCTTTGTATTTTTCATCAAACGGACATCCTGGTGTAGGTCAATATGATATATTTTATGCTCGCATGGATAGTAAGGGCAATTGGCAGGAACCTGTAAATTTGGGAATTCCAATTAATACAGCAGGTGATGACCTTGGTTTTTTTGTAAGTACAGATGGCGCAACAGGATATTTTTCTTCCAATGCACAACTACCTGGTAGAATAGGGGGATATGATGTGTTTCAATTTGAATTGTATGCAGAAGCTCGTCCGGAAGCAACATTAATTTTAAAAGGTGGTTTGAAAGATGAATTTGGAAACCCACTTACAGGTGCAACAATGGTTGAAGTTAAAAATGTTCAGACTAAAGAAAAAACTTTTGCTGTTGTAGATACAATTACTGGAAGTTTTGCAGCCGCAGTTAGAATTGGTCATCAAAATGATTTTGTAATTACTGTTAAGAAAGATAGTTCAGCTTTCAATTCACAATTGTTTTCTAGCAAACAGAAATTTGAATCTTGTGCTGTCAATCTAGAGCAAATGAAAATTGGAAAATTAGTTGATGGTAATGCGTATACAATTCACGATATAAATTTTTCATCCAATGCTGCTGTACTGGAGACCGCTTCTATGGTCGTATTGGAAGAGTTTGCTGACTATCTTAAAGAACATCCAACTATGAAAATAGAAATCCATGGTCATACTGATGATGTTGGTGAATCTATTCAGAATTTGAATTTATCAAATGAAAGAGCATTTGCTGTTTTTGAAGCACTCATCAATTATGGAGTATCCAAAAATGTAATTGTCAATTCAAAAGGTTATGGTGAATCAAAACCGATTGCTGCTAATGATTCTGATGTTGGAAGAGCAAAAAATCGCAGGACTGAATTTTTGTTGGTGGAGCAGTAGCTATTATTTGAATTAGTATTTTAAACAAATGCCCCTAAAAGATTTGCTTTTTACAAATTGACAAAAAAGCATTGATACTAAATGTGTCCTGCTATTTAAACCCTTTTGATGCTTATCAGGCCAATCGCGATCTGTTTTGTCCGGCATTACATTATCTTGTCGTCATGATAAGCTCTACAATTTAAAGATTAAATATTAATTTCAAGCTTACATTTCTGCCCATATTATAAACTCCGTTTCTTCCTGACAATGGATTTTGCGGTGCATATTTCAATCGGCTTAAATGACTTTGATACGCTACGTCAGCTAAGTTTTCAGCACTAATGTAAATACTCATAAAGTTACTTCGGTTAAACGCTTTTACGTTAGCTCCAAGTCCTGCACTCAACAATGTATATGACGGAGTTCCAGTCTCGGTGCCGTAAGCACTGAAAAATTTGTCCTGTTTAAAATAATAGTCAACGCCAAATTTTATATATGCATTGGTCAAGTTTTTACCTACTTTTTTAAACTGTGCTTTCAATTCTCCTCTGTATTTAGGTGCAGGAATAAAAGGCAAATACTTTGTGCTATCGGATTGGTTGTTTTGCGTTGCTTGAACATAAGAAAATGAATTTTCAATATGCAACCAGTCAAATGGGTGAGGGTGAACATCTAAATATATTTCACCACCAATTAAAGTTGCGTTGCCTTGAGCAAATTTAAAAGCTGGCGCAGGGTCGGATGGGTCGGGTATTGAGTCGCCACCAAATGCACTTGTAAGTTTTTCCGCGAAAATGTAATTTGAAATAAAGTTTGCAAATGGCGTAAACTCAAATATAATGTGGTCGGAATTTAAAAAATACGCAAGGTCTATTTGATGACTTATTTCTGATTTTAAATTTACACTACCATACTCGTATCTCAATGTTCCTTCATGTTTACCATTTGAAGAAATTTCAGCAATGTTTGGTGCTCTGAAACCTCTTGACACATTAAATTTAATAGTGGATTTCTTATTGATTTGATACGACAATCCAATACTTCCTGAATAGCCGTTGTAGTTTTTAGTAAATGGACTAAATTTTAAATTTGTTGTGCTGTCCTCAATGCTTACAGGTGTTCCCAAACTATCTAAAATTAATTGCTTTGTGTTTATGTTTCTGTTGTCAATACGTAAACCTCCTGCTAATGTAATTTTATTAAATGTTTTTTGAGTAAATACGAAACCACCAATATCAAAAAGATTGTATTCAGGTATTAAAAACTCCATACCTTTATTAGCATTATTTTGTTGCATACCGCTTACGCCAATTGAAGTTTCCCAGCCTTTTATTTCTACTAAATTGTATCTTAGATTGTAGTTGAAAGTATTGAGGTCAAAGAACAAAGCTTTGTCATTTGGGTTTAGAACATCACCAAATTCTTTTCGCTTATTATTTTGGTATCCTAAATCTAAATTGATAGTTCCCTTTTTAAGAATAAAATAGTTGTTAGATAGCACTCTCAAGTGCTTAACTTCCTGATGAGGAAAACCAATTTTATATCCGTTTAAATCCTTTGAAGTTGCTGTTATTTCAGTTGTAGAGCCGTTTCCATCTGGTGTTGCGAAAATAAATCTGCCTAAACTGTCTCTATCTCCTTCAACCATATTTAGGGTTGTGTTAAATGAACTAAGGTTTAAATGCGAATAACCCCATTTTTTTGTTACACCTAAAAACAGACTTCCATCATATTCTTGAAATCCTGAATTGTAAACTTTTCCGTCATACCTGTTTTGATAATTGCTAGCAAACTTATTGCTGAACCTACCGAGCCATTGAATACCATTTTTGTTTCCAGCATTTGAAAGTGAATAGCCGATTAAATTATTATTGCTTTGGTAGTTTGAAATAAGTTGCGTTTTAATTTGCCCTACTGCTGCTGCTTTGGGAGAAATAAAATTTAAAACTCCGGCTATTCCATCTGAACCATACATTAAACTTCCTGGTCCTTTTACAATTTCAATTCTGTCAATTGAATATTCGTCAATTTCAATTCCGTGTTCGTCACCCCATTGTTGTCCCTCTTGGCGAATACCATTGTAAAGTGAAATAACTCTATTGTAACCTAAGCCACGAATTGTAGGTTTTGAAACACCTGCACCAGTTGTAATTTGATTTACGCCAGGAACATTTTTTAAAGCGTCAATTAAATTTGTTGAACTACTTTGATTAAGATCGCTTACATCAATAGGTTTAATGATTATCGGACTTAATTTTAATTCAGTAGATCGAGAAACGGCTGTAATAACAACTTCATTCAACTCCGACACTGATTGATTAATTAAAAAATCCATAACTGTATCTTTACTGATGAGAATACGTTCCACTCTCTTTTTATAACCAATGAAACTTATTTCAAAAAGATAAATACCTGGTTTGATATTTTCTATATTATAGTTTCCTTCTTTGTTTGTAGTAGCACCTGTTTTTAAATCGCTGATATATATTGTTACTCCTGTTAAAATTTCTTTTGTTTGCTCGTCTTTTATGCTGCCAGAAATTTTATTTTGAGCAACGATGGTTTGAGTTGCGAAAACGAACGCAACTATTGTGTAAATGATTTTTAGTTTCATCTTGAATATTTAAAAAACTGAATAAATGAGAATACAAGACAAGTAAATTGTCCTGTAAAATATTAAACGGTAAGAGATGAAACCGAAGGAGGGCCTCTGTTAGAAAATGTAGAGGGAACTTGAAAATAATAATTTTCGGAAACTTGTAAATAGTCAGCGATAATTTCTTTGCTGAAATATTCAGTTAAGAATGTTTGAAACGAATGTGGAGCAACAGTATGGTTGTCGCACAAAGAGCATTTTTCAGGAACTTTGGAAATATGCGTTTTATGATTGCAGGAATTGTCCTTGTCTGAATAGTAAATCTTTTTTTCACAAGGAGTTGCCTTTTCATAGGAGGCAACCTCTAACTTATGATGGTGGAATAGTATGGAAGGACTATTACTGAATAAGTAAATTAGTAACAGCAATAACGCTTTAAATTGTATGTACTGAGTTTTTTTCAAAATTTGATGTTGTAACAATAATGTAAAGTTAGCTATAATTTTTACGAAAAAAATATTTTTAAGTTGTAACTTCAACTTTACAAAATACAATCTGGTAATTTATGAAACCATTCCTTCAATTTGTCTACGACTTTGTTAAAATGAAATAGCTATTGAACTAACAATTACGAAATTGTCATTTGCTTTTATAGTTTGTTTTTGAAATATTTTGTCTACACTGTTGAGCCAGCGACCTTCTATTCGAATGGCAACATTTTTAACAGGAGTATAGTCGAAGTTTAGAGACAAACCGCTTGTTTGAAATCCGTTAGGTGTTGCGGTATTTATGATTACTCCGTTTTTGTCTTTGTAATACTCTGCGCGCAGTGTTGTAGACCAAGTGTCCGTTAACGCATAGCGAGCAATAGCAACAGGGCTAAACCAAAGATCATAATCAGACCTGTGCTTTTGTGTTTGTTGAGCACCGATGTCGAAGCCAGCAATTAAACCGAACTTTTTTGTTGCCTGCCATTGCGCATAAAAATTATTAAAATATCTCATTCGTCTGATTAAGTTGTTGTCGTCTGTGCCGATAAACGTACTCCAATTGATAGTGAGTTTTTCCGTATTGATGTATTTAATTTGTGTACCGAAAGCTGGTAAAGTATTTCCGATTACTTTTCTTATTCTTTGCCATCCATTGCAAATGATTGCCGCCAATTCCCAATTTTCTTTTGGATTGTAAGTTAGTTTTGCACCAGATAAATAGTAGGGAGAATTTTCAGCAAGAAGCGAACGAGTCAAGGTCCAGCTGTCTTTTGAGATAGCACTTTCAAATCCGATATAAGAGCCGAAAATACCTGCGTCAATCCATAAGTTATTTTTCTTGTTGAGAGAAAGTCCTGCATTGCCTTCGTAAATGTGTTGCAAAGCTTCCGGCTCAGTTGCATAGTTATCATTTACGTATGTTCCAGCATGCAGTGCAATGTTTGCTCTGTACTTTAAATGTTTTGTGCTTATTTTTATCATTCCGAGATTTAGATTGAATTCATTGTGTCGGTTGTGGTTGTATAGAAAAGTCTGTCTGTAATCGGATTGTGGATCATTAAAATCGTAAGCATAAAATATGTCTACATAACCTGAATAGGAAACTTTGGGTAGCTTTTTCCAATCACTACTGTCAGTTTGTGCCGAAATAGTCAGGAATGAAATGAAAAGAGAAATTGTTAAGAAAAAATTTATCGTAGATGTTTGCTTTGCTTTGTTTAAGTTCAATATTTTTGTTTTTTGCATTTTTATTTTAGTAACAAATTTCAAAGCAGGTTCTTCTGGAACCGCGTTTTATGGGCTTTTATTTATTTTCAATATACACTCATATCAAGTTCGTAAAAATCTTTAATTTCTGATAATTTAATGAGTCTGTTTACTATTATTTTACCCCACGTTTCCTTAAAAACTTCATCGCCACCTTCAGCATTTTCGTTTGTGTTAACTTTTACTTGTTTCTTTTTGGTTAAAAAGTTAATACTCTTTTCGCTTTCAATTACGGCACCCCCATTGCTTTCATCATAACCAATTAATTCAAAATCAGAATTTTGATATCTAAAGGTGAATTGCCAATAACCATATCTACCATGTGCATAGTGAGCATATAAATTATCATTTTTAATTTCAATGGATAACTCTGGCGGAAAATAAACACCACCGTCTTCGTTTTCTGAAGAGAAGCAATCATAGTTTTTTAAAACTGATTCGTAATGGTCTTTTTTATTGAACAGAACTATAATACCTCTTCGGTTGCGGTCTACTTTTTCGTCAAATTGATTTATTACAATATTTTCTTTATTTGTTCCTTTGACTATAATGACTAAATCCTCTGTACCGTCTTTATTTAAATCACCATTTATTTTTTCAAAAATCACATATCCTTTTGGCAAAAAATCAGATAAATTTTGTTTCGTTTCAACTTGTCCGAAAACAGTTGTAGTCAAGGTAGATAATAAAAGCATCAGAAATTTTTTCATTGCGTGTATCTTTTTATAATTGCCCATAACGTTCAGGATTTATTCACGTTTCAATGGATTAATCCATTGTTAGACGAAGTTCCATCATTTTTAGGAACTTCGCAAACGAAAGAAATCCTGAACGTTAGAGCAAAAGGGCTAAGGCAGACCGAAGGTCTATTAGAATGTGGAATTTTGCTCTAACGTTTTGCAGCTACAAGATTTGGCGATTTCGAAGACGAAAACTGTCTGCCAGCACTAAACTTGATACGAAGCATAAAGCTTCATTTAACCACTGAACCGCCAATTTCTTGTAGGTGCTGTTAGCTGCTGCCTTTCTTTCGGTCATTGGTTTTAATCCTTAATAAGTTTTGTCGTCTGTGTCGAATTACCATTATATATTCTCAAGAAATACAGACCGTTTGTCAGTGAAGAAAAATCTTGGTTATTGATTTGATTGCCTGTCCAAATAATTTGACCCGTTGAATTTAATAGTTCATAATATTCGTTTTCCACTATACCCTCTATGTTGATAGATGAAGTAAATGGATTTGGATAAACATTTAAATGTTTTAGTGCTTCGATGTTCTGAATGCCTGTCACTGAACACAAGTTTAACATATTAAAAACTCCTGTATCTACTAAACAGTTTTGCAATTTCATATTGATGATAAAATTATCAATTCCATTTTGCATTTCTAAAGCAGTTACGGTTGGTGAATTGTAAGTTGCCCACAACATGGTATTGCTCCAATCAGGATGATTATTTACATTTAGACAATGTGGATTCTCCCCGCTTACAGTTACAGTTTTCCATGTCCAGAATGCTTGTCCACTAATTTTGTTGGCAGGATTCCTTATAATGTTAGTTAATTTATTCTGCATTCCACCTAACGTATCTTCACCCCATTCGCCACACCAAATTGGAACATTTAAAGTGTTGGAAAGTGCTGTCCATGCTGGTATATTGGGTGCACTGAAAAAGAAGGTGTAATAATGAAATTGGAAACAAATATTTGAATCAGGTAAAGAGGTAAACATAGAGAAGTCCTGAGCGTAATTATTTCCTTCAAGCATTATCATATGATTGCTGTCAACTGTTCGAATTTCTGTTATGATATTATTATATAGATTAACTAAATCAGGCCACCACCAAATATTTGGTTCGTTTAATAAATCGTAAGCGGCAATTATTCCACGATTACTATATCTGTCTGCAATTGCCTTCCAAAGTTGAATCGTTCTGTTTTTATTAACGGGTGAGTTCCATAAATCTATAGAATCCGGATCTGCTATAAACCAATTTGCTTGACCTCCTGGAGCTGCATGCATATCCAAAACAACATAAACATTATAATCTTCGCACCATTTTAAAACACTGTCAAGAATCGCCCATCCTTCAGGTTTGTATACATATGGATTAGCATCGTCCTCTAACAAATTATGATTAAACGGAATGCGAACAACATTATAACATTCGTCTGAAATCCTTTTAATATCTGCTCGTGTAATGTAGTTTTTGTAAACAGAGTCTCTGAAATTTTCAAATGCAACTGGACCAATAACTGATGTCATTTTATTGGTAATATCTTTTTCGGAAATTAAACCACCGCCCCACATCAATCCTTCCCACATCAACCATGAGCCAATGTTTACACCGTCTAGATTGATCACATTGTTTTGACCATTATGTATTTCTTGTCCATTGCGATGAACAAATGATGTGTTGTCCCAAACTGCCTGTGCTTGGATGTTATTTACTGAAACAAGAAGTACCAACATTATTAATAGATTTCTTGTCGGGCGAAAAATTTCTCTTTTTATCATTATTTGTTTCATTGCCTGTAGTCTTGTAAGGTTGCAGCTAACGTTCAGGATTTATTCACGTTTCAATGGATTAAATCCATTGTTAGACGAAGTTCCATCATTTTTAGGAACTTGGCAAACGAAAGAAATCCTGAACGTTAGAGCAAAAGGGCTAAGGCAGACCGAAGGTCTATTGGAATACGGAATTTTGCTCTAACGTTTTCCAAATTTGCGTTCGGCGGGTTAACGAAGAACCCTGCGTCTACAAGCAAAAATCGTATTATAAAGATACAAATGTTTTTACATGTACCTCCACCCGCTGACGCGAATTTGGTGTTAGTGGGTCGTTGCTGCCACAAAGTTGCGTTTAGTATAAGTGTCCGCCGTTAAAAGAGAAATGTTTTTTTAACTAAAAAATATTT